>Ga0209430_1000136_pt1 | contig 99894 bp, 106 predicted proteins | sample BarGraIncub1133A_FD_184504 | JGI IMG/M metagenome (GOLD analysis project Ga0209430, IMG submission 184504) | Arctic peat soil microbial communities from Barrow, Alaska - Barrow Graham LP Incubations 11-33A (SPAdes) (version 2) | ecosystem: Environmental > Terrestrial > Soil > Wetlands > Peat...
TAGCTCGGTGCTGACCTTTGTGGACGAATGCTGTATCGTGGAGTGCAATCGCCAGGTTTCCTCCACTCAGCTTTACCATGCCTATAAAAAATACACCCAGGACTTCGGACTGCGGGCCGTGAGCCAGAAACGCTTCTGGACCGAGCTGAATGGTGAACATGGAAATGTGGAAAAATCCAAAGAATACCTCACCCGACGGATGCTGTATAAAGGAATTATGCTGTCGGAATTCGAAGATTTTGATTAGAATGTGTTATTTATCACAAAAAGAGAAGGTGAAAGAAGGGGTAGGAAGGGGAAAAGGAAAGGGTTAAATCCCAGTAATAAGCCAAAGGAAGGGAAAGAAGCCTTTTTTTGACTTATGGCGAAAATCGGTGATTAGATTTTTCTAATCACCCCTAGGGGAAAATGCTACCCCAAACCCTTTCATCCCTTCTTTTTTTAAAAATCACCCCTCAGTGTCATCCCGTAGGGGCGGGTAGTACCCGCCCGAAACGTCATGTGTAATCAATCAATATAAGGAGGTTCCATGAATATTAAAGAACGGCAAACCCAAATCAAAGCCACCACACACCGGATTTGGCTGCACTCCCAATATCTGAGCACCCTCAACGAACAGCAGGCCGCCCTTGTCTCCGCCACCCGGGAAACCCGGGAACGCACCGAGGCCCGGATCAACGCCACCAAAGCCGGCCTTGAAGCCGAAGCCACCCGGCTCATGGACCAAACCAATGCCATGATCCAGAGCATCGAAGACATCGACAACCCCCGGCTCCAGGAAATTCTCACCCGGCGCTACCTGAATAACCAGCCCTTTTCAGCCATTGCCGAGGACATGAACTACGATCTGCGATGGGTCTACCGGCTGCATCACCAGGGGCTCATGCTGTCGGAGTTTGAGCGACCTCCGATTTTTGACAAAACCCTATGAGTACGCCATTTAAAGCCATTCCACTGGCGTGTTACAATGATTCTAACGAAGAAAGGAGGTAACAAATATGGCAGTAACAACCGAACCTATGGGTAAAAAAATTCAATTGCGTTCCAACCACGGCATTGTCGACGGTAAGGAAAAACTAACAACCCGGATCTATAACGATGTGAGATCCGCCGCCACCGACCAGGATGCCTACGACATGGCACTAATCATTGCCGGGCTCCAAGAACCGGTATTAGAAGAAGTCATCCTGTACGATTTATCCCTGATCATCTCCATCTAATCAATGATTAAAAAATTTAGAGAAAGGAGGTTTTTAAATGACAGCAAACACAGTATTACAACTCAGCTTTAAACGGGCTGACCTGAAGGTCACCACCATGTCCATCACCGATCCCAAAGTCGGAATCACCGTGGCTGAAGTCAACACCGCCATGGCGGCGATGATTGCAAAGAATGTCTTCGCACCTGCGGGCTCGCCCCTAGAAGCGAAAATTCGGGCCGAACTGGTCATCACTGATAAAACACCCTTTGCCATGAGCTAGGGCATTCCGGGGAGGGAAACCTCCCTATTTTTTTATAAAATTTTGAAAGGAAGATCCATATGAACCCATTGATAAAAAAAGTACAGGAAGCCCTTTTAGAACGGGGATATGACCCGGGGAAAATTGACGGCATCGACGGCCCTAAAACTAAAAAAGCCATTATGGCATTCCAAACCAACAGCGGTTTAGACCCCGACGGTCTGGTGGGACCACTCACCAAAAACCGGCTTTTCGCCGAAACACTCAGCGTCATTTCCTTTGACAGTGACGGCTCTACCGACCACTTTGCCCGTAACGAATTTGCCTGTGATTGTGATGGAGAATACTGCAACGGTTTCTCCGAGGAAATGAATCTTGGCCTGCTCCTGAAACTGGAAGCCCTGCGAAACGCCCTGAATACTGAAGTGATCATCACCTCCGGGGTGCGATGTTCCACCAGAAATACCGAAGTCGGCGGCGTTGCCAATTCCCAGCACCTCTTTGGCCAGGCCGCGGATCTCCATGCTCCGGGAATCCCCATTGAAACCGTGGCCGCCATCGGCGAAAGCTTTGGTCTCTACGCCATCGTCTATCCCGACCAGGGCTTTGTCCATTTTGGCATTTAACGTGAATGATTCATGAAATTGTTTGGTGAAGTCACCATTTGGTTTGCCATCATCGGCGGGATTCTCGGCCAGATCCTCGGCGGCTGGGACGGCTTTCTAATATGCCTCACCGTCTTTGTGGTCATTGACTACCTGACCGGAGTCCTCGCCGCTGCCCAGCAGAGGAAACTTTCCAGTGCCCAGGGTTTCAAAGGGATTCTCAAAAAAATCCTCATCTTTCTGGTGGTAGGGATGGGCCACCTCCTGGATCAATCCCTTCTGGGAGGAACCGGTGAACCCCTGAGATCCGCCATGATTTTCTTCTACCTGTCCAACGAAGGTCTGAGCATTATAGAAAATATAGGAGCCTTAGGGGTCCCCATTCCCAAACGGCTCAGGAAACTGGTGGAGGAACTGGGGGAGAAAGACTTGTGAGGGAAAAAGATAGAAAACAACGATAATAAAGTCGTTGTTTTTTTTTGCGTGATAAATTCAGCAAACAATTTAAATAAAACAAGTAAATATGAATATAAGGGCAACCTGTACCAAATTTGGCAAAGACTGGGTGGCATAATGGAGATACAGAAAAAAATCTTAAAAAATGAGGATACAAAATGAAACTCAATGACAACTATGTCCAGATTGTATAGCATTAAACCTTATTAAAAGATCACTTTAATTTCAATAAAGCGAAATATTATAAGCAGTCAGTCGATTTTAATTGCGTTGATATGAAAAAAGTTGTAGAATTCTCTTATAAGACAAAATATTTAAGCAATAGTTTATATATACAAGAGCAAAGTATTGAATCCATTCGCATAACCGTTGCCGATCATAATATCGTGGGCGGGAAGACCTATCAAATTATTGCTGAAAGCAAACTGCTGTAAAATAAACAAAGACTGCTTAAACGACATAGCTAAATGAGAAAGAGAAGAGACATGGGAAATTACCGAATAATCGGAGCCAATGCAGTCAATCAGAATTGCATCACCGGTGAGAACGATCATCTTTATCAGTACCTGAAGGCCGCCATTGCCAGAGCCAGTGAAATTGACATCAATGTGTCATTTTTAATGGAGTCCGGCATCCGGCTTATTCTTGATGATCTGAAAGCTGCGGTTGATCGTGGCGTGAAAACAAGAATCCTCTGCGGCAATTATTTAAACATCACCAGTTCCACAGCCCTGTATTTGCTCAAAGATGCCTTGGGAGACCGGGTGGATCTCCGATTTTACAATGTGCCCAATAAATCTTTCCACCCAAAGGCATATTTTTTCAAATACAGTGATTACGAAGAAATTTTTATGGGATCCTCCAATATCTCAAAATCGGCCCTGACCACTGGCATCGAATGGAATTACCGGATTGATTCCAGAGAAAATAAAGAGGACTGCGACTATTTCAAACGGATTTTCGAGGAGCTCCTAGCCAATCATTCCATTCCCATTGACGATGCAGAGCTGAAAAGATATTCGAAACAATGGATACGCCCCAGGATCACCCATATGATTGAAGACAGCGAAGACGAAGAAGCGACGGTTGACGAAGCCGATAAAGTAGCCCAGGGTCAGGCAATTTTAAAGGTGGACAGATTGCCTGTTGATCTGCCCCCATTGATTACTTTTCCCCAACCCATCGGTGCCCAGATAGAAGCCCTGTATGAACTGAAGAATTTCCGCAGGGAAAATCTGGACAAAGGGCTCATCGTGGCTGCCACCGGCATTGGAAAAACCTTTCTGGCAGCCTTCGATTCAAAAGAATTCAGGCGTATCCTTTTTGTAGCTCACCGGGATGAAATACTGAACCAGGCGGAGCACACCTTTAAGTGTGTGCGCTATGAACTGAGTACCGGCCATTTCAACGGCACCCAAAAGGATACAGATCAGGACATTATTTTTGCATCAGTACAGACGCTGGGGAACAAAGCCTATTTAGAGGATGGCTATTTTTCACCGGATGACTTTGACTATATTATTATCGATGAATTTCATCATGCGGTTTCCGATTACTATCAGAACATCATCGACTATTTCAAACCGAAATTTCTCCTTGGCCTCACTGCCACCCCGGAGCGGCTGGATAATCAGGATGTTTTTGCACTCTGCGACTACAATGTGGTATACGAAGTCCGGTTGAAAGAAGCCATCAATAAGGGCTGGTTGGTGCCCTTTCGGTATTATGGCATTTATGATGACATGGACTATGATGCGATTAGTTTCAGAAATGGCCGATACGATGATGAACAGCTTGAAAAACTGGCCAATGTCAATAAGCGGGGCAATCTGATTTTTCAGAATTACTCAAAATATGAAAGCACACGGGCACTGGGCTTCTGCATCAACCGCAACCATGCCTTATATATGACCGACTATTTCAGAAAACAGGGCATTAAGTGCTGTGCTGTCATCAGCGGAACAATGGATGACAATCAAAAGGACTTGGTTCATCCCCGTGATAATGCAATCAAAGCGCTGAAATGCGGACAGCTTCAGGTGATTTTCTCGGTGGATATGTTTAATGAAGGACTGGATATACCCGAACTGGATATGGTCATGTTTCTCAGACCCACCCAGTCACCCACCATCTTTCTACAGCAATTGGGGAGAGGCCTGCGCAAGTCCCGGGGAAAAAATTATGTCAACGTACTTGATTTCATCGGGAATTATAAAAAAGCCAACATGGTTCCTTTTTATCTCACCAGCGAACCGCCGAGCATTCAGCCAGGGAAGAAAACCGGAAAACTGCCCAAAGAAGCCGATTATCCCGAAGATTGCTTTGTGGATTTTGATTTCAGATTAATCGACTTATTTAAAAAAATGGCCCAGGATCAGAAGAAAATCAAAGACCGGATCATTGAAGAGTTTGTTCGCATACAGGAAGATCTTGACAGAAGACCCCTGCGTCTGGACATGTTTGTGCATATGGATGAGACCGTCTTCGAAACCATCAGAAGCAAGAAAGAGCTCAACATTTTCAGGGATTATCTGTCCTTTTTAAATGACATCGGCCAGGCCACCGTGGAAGAAAAAGAACTGATGGGTACAATCGGCCATGAATTCCTCAAAACCATTGAAAATACAGCCATGTCCAAAACCTACAAAATGCCGGTTTTTCTGGCCTTCTACAACGGCGGGACCATGAAGCCGGCAATCAATGAAGACGATCTTTACCAGAGCTTCAAGGCGTTTTATGAAAAGGGATCGAATTTAATCGATTTGCTCCGGGACAAAAGTACTGCCAATGCCTTAAACTGGGGCAAAAAAGAATACGTCAGTCTGGCAAATAAAAACCCCGTCAAATTCCTATCCCAATCCGCCGGTGAATTCTTTATTAAAAAAGATGACCTCTTTTGCCTGACCCCGGAATTAAAGGATTACATTTCCAATCCGGTTTTTGTCCGGCACTTCAAGGACATCATTGATTACCGAACCAAGCGCTTTTATAAAGAGCGGCTTGAAAAGCTGAAATAATACGTTTATACCAACAGGAGATAACCATGAATAAAACCCTAAGTTACTACAACGACTCCGCCAAGTCCTTTATTGAAGGTACAATTAACACCGACGTCAGTGATCTGCGCCGGCATTTTCTCAATTACCTGCCGGACTCCGCCCACATTCTGGATCTGGGCTGCGGTTCCGGCCGGGATTCAAAGGCTTTTCTTGAACAGGGCTATACCGTCACCGCCATGGATGGGTCAGCCGAATGCTGCAAGCTGGCAAGTGACTATATCGGTCAGGAAGTGATTTGTCAAACCTTTGAGGAACTGGACTTCGACCAGGCATTTGATGGGGTTTGGGCCTGCGCATCTTTATTGCATGTACCCTATGGGGAACTGACCGGAATCTTCATGAAAATTGCACAGGCATTGAAGCGCGGTGGTGTTTTGTATGCTTCCTTTAAATACGGAGAGTTTGAAGGAGAGAGGCATGGCCGGTATTTCACTGATCTGAACGAAGTGCGGCTGAAGGTTTTGCTTGAACCGGTGGAAGGGTTTGAAATTGTTGAGACTTTTGTGACTGGGGATGTGCGAGAAGATCGGGGTGGCGAGAAGTGGCTGAATTTGATTTTAAAAAAGAGTTAAAAGTGAAGGTCAATTCTTATACTCATATTTATATTTTCAATTAAAAACCTCATGGTAGTTCTTTTCCAGAACATATACCATGAGGTTTTTTTATCTAATATTTTTGAAAGTAAAATTCACACCGTATAAATAATTGCAATCTTGTCTAATTAGAACGGAACATCATTAGTATCAATTTCTTCTAAATTATTAACCGTTATTTGTTGATCGGCATATTCACTTATTAGATAAGTATTTAAAGAACCGGCGAGATTAACAGCCAATCTTGCAAAATTCTCGGGTATTACACCTGAATTGAGTCCTGCACCGTGCCCGGCTGATGAATTGTTGCGCATATAGGGAAGTGCTGACAATACATTATCTTTAAAACCCATGGCTTTAAAACTTGAAGGTATTGCTTTTGAAAAGTCGCTCTCAATGTAGGATTTGGTGAGAGCTGAGGCATTTCCATTTGAGACATTCAACATAATTTTTAAAATACTTTCATAACTTTTGCATGCATACAAAATAGCATCAGAATATTCCTTTGAACTTAATTTGCTAATCGACTGAATATATTCTTCATATGGTGTTTGAAATACTGGCTCTAAAAATTGAAGTGCTTGAAGCTGAAACAATGCCTTTTCAGTTAAGTCTTGTTCAAATTGTTGCTTATCAATTTTAATTAATTTACAACTAACGATTCTCCAAGGCAAAGAATTCTCCTCAAATAATTTGTTGAATTCAGAATGAAAATCATATTGGATACTCTCTGATAGTGAAGCACCCCATAATTCCATTATGTCAAATAGCTCGTAAAGATTAAGACTGTAATACCAATCATCACTAACGGAATTTAAATTATCTTGATGTATATCATGTCGTTCAAAATAATCTATTAATACTATTTCACTCGTTGAGGTTTTTGCAGTCCATGTCGGATTAAATCGATCGGGACTATAGATACTTGGCTCATCGAAACTAAATAGAAGGTCAATTATTTTAGATTTTTGAGAGAAATCAAATTCCTTTAAAAATGTTGTGTCTGTAAGTAATTTTTTATACCGTTCTGTAAAAATATTCATTAAATAATACCTTTCTTTTTTAGACTAGAATTAATTTTCAATTTTGTTAAAAATTAGGGGGAATGTTTTTTATATGACTTTCTTTTTTTTGATAATCACATTTTACACATACCGAATTTCTATAATTTGAATCAATATATTTAGCGCATTCTAAGCAATTTAAAAGCATGTTTTCATATTTTATTTTCATTTAAGAAACCACGTGGTTTTAAATTTTAGTATTTATATTTTTTAACCGACAATATAATCATAAATATCGTCTCTAACAGGTGTTTCAAGTTGATAAAAGATTTCTATCGCTGTTTTAGTAGTTTTAGGCATTGTGATTGCATTTGGTTTGTTCGCTGTATCTGCATGCATGCGACCAAGATAGTAGAATTCTTTAGATATTTTATCATCTTTATTTCTTCTTACAAATAAGCATAAATCTGTCCCGTTTTCTTTGGAAGTAAGCGCCTGTTTGACATCATCGGAATTGATGGTTCTACCAGATTTTGATATAGCGATTAAATGAGACGGCGATAAGAAGCGATCTTCATAATTGATAGTGTCGTCTACATCATCATCTTTATGGTAATTCATAAAAACAGGGTAAGTGTTTGTCTCTCTATTATATTTATAGCCACCAATATTTAAAGCAACTTCACCTTTGGGCCAGTCTAGACATCGGCATACGTCATCATAGGTGTATTTTTGGTATAGTTCAAAACAAGTATCTTGGTATCGATTTCCATAAAGTCTTGTATTTCGTTCGATACCTAGTTTGATTAAATCCATAAACATATTTTTAAACTCAGCACTATTAAGGGCTTGTTTCAACTCATCAGAAATTTGATAATCATTGTTAGTCGATTTTTTTATAAAAATTGCATCTTTATAAGTATCCCTGGCAGAACCACTTGTGAAATTTTGAAGCATTTGATTAACGACGCATACAAGGGTATGTTCAGTGATTTTTAATTTTGGATAATTCCGGTTCATTAATATTTTAAATTGCGAAGTTAGTTTAAGATTTTTTTCAACTACCAGTTTTAGAAATTCTAATTCGTGTGGTCGTTTTCCACAGACGTATTTAATAGAAATTATTTCAATAAACTGTTGTTCAAGACTACTGAGTTTTAGCTTATAATCATCTTCATATTTGGATAGAAAATTATGATAGGAACCAAATTTATCAAATATTCGGATTATGTCAATGGATCCATGTTCTGCAAATTCTTCTAATTTTGGGATTCTACCAAGACGTTGCTTAAGAGATTGGTATGATTCTTTGATGCGCTTAGTCTCATTAAAATTTGCATGATCAATAGAAGCAAAAATTCTTTCCCGGGTTATATTGTCAAAGTTAATTGTCGAACAACCCGGTATCACTCGGTTTCCTTCTGTTACAAATCTGCGAATGGTATCTTTGTTATAACTTTGGTCACCAGACAATGCGATTGGTATTAAAAAGTTATTTTCATAATTTCCAATAAAGTCGATTACAACAACATATTCTTTATTTTCTTTTTTTCTCAAGCCTCGTCCAAGCTGTTGGACAAAAACAATAGCGGATTGAGTGGGGCGCAGCATAACAATTTGATTAATAGAAGGTATATCTATCCCTTCATTAAAAATATCAACGGTAAAAATGAAATCCAGGGCTTCTTCATCAGTATCTTGTTCAAGTTGTTCTATTGCAATTTCACGTTCTGCCTGATTATCGATACCAGATAATGCACATGACCGATAGCCGAGTTGATTAAACTTATTGGATAGCGCAATGGCTTCTTCATTTCTACTACAAAAAATGAGACCTTTAATACGATCACCACTAAAACCATAAAACTCAATTTGTTCAATAATATAATGAACACGTGCATCCGAAGTTAGCTTATTAAATTCTGTTTTATCTTCGATAAGCTCACCATCGATAATGAGTTCAGAAATACCAAAGTAATGAAATGGACAAATCATTTTTTCCTTCATAGCTTCTTGGAGTCGTATTTCATAGGCTACTTGATAGTCAAACATCTTAAAAATATCAAAATCGTCAGTTCGTTCTGGTGTAGCGGACATTCCTAACAAAAATTTTGGTTTGAAATAATCGAAAACCTTTTGATATGATTTTGCTCCTGCGCGATGAACCTCGTCAAAAACAATATAGTCAAATTCGTCGGGCTTAAATCCTTCCATTATTTCAGTTTTTGATAGAGTTTGGATCATAGCGAAAACAAAATCAGAATTCGCCATTTTTCCACCGCATAAAAGAGTCATTTTTTTATCATAACCAAGTACCCGTTTGTAGCTTTTCATAGCATCTTTCGCAATTTGTTCTCTATGAACGATAAACAGAAATTTTTCAGGGTTGAAGTTTCGCACATCAAATGCTGATAAATAAGTCTTACCAGTTCCTGTTGCAGAAATAATTAACGATTTATCCAGTCCCTTTGAACGAAAATCAGTCAGGGAGCGTAGTGCTTCATCTTGCATTTTATTTGGCTTAATAGCACTTTGTTTTGTTATTTTCTTTGTAGCAATAGCATGCGATTTTTGATTAAATAATTTACTAAGTTGGTAAATTTGATTATATTCATTTATCCAATCTTGATCCACTATGATTGCTTGATCAAATAGGAATTCAAATTCATTCATTGTATCTTTAACAAGAGAGCCTTCTTTTGTCGCACTAACCATAAGATTCCATTCCTGGTTTTCACAAAGAGCGTTTTGTGTGAGGTTACTACTTCCAATACTAATGGTAAACATTTCATCTTTTCTAAAAATATAACCTTTAGTATGCATATTTGCTTGATCACTAGTAATGATGCGAAGGTCAAGATTTTTGAAAGACATCAATTTTTCTAGTGCCTTAGGTTCAGTAAAATTCTGATATTGAGAGACTAGAATACGACCAGCAATGCCCTGCTCCTCAAGGTTTTTAAATGTATTAATAAGTACAGAAACACCACTTAAAGTAACAAAAGCCACAGAAAGCATGAATTCATCACATTTACAAAGTTCTGCATTAATTGAAGTAAGAACTTTTTCCCCTCGCTGAATATCATTGACGAGAAGCCTTGGTTTATAGGCTTCTAAAGCTATAATAGAAGAATTGATAAAACCATGGTTTACACCATTTGTTAATTCGACACGATTATTCATGCTGCTCCTCTATTAGTCGCTCAATTATGAGTTCATCAGCAGGCGCCCAATTGAGTGTGGCTAATTCGTCTCTTTTTAACCATTTATGACTAATATGCACTTTTTGAATAAAATATGGGTTATCCACTTTTATCATGTAGAAGTGTAATGTTATTTCAAAGTCTGGATAGTTATGAGTGACTGTCAAGTAATAGTTTTGCTCCGTAATATTTACATCCATTTCCATTTCTTCAAATAGCTCTCGTTTTAATGCCTGACTGTTGGATTCATCTTGTTCGACTTTTCCACCAGGGAATTCAAATGTGTAAGAAATATAGTCATATTTGCTAAAATCTCTTTGCATACATAAAATTTTATCATCATGAACAATAATTGCAGCCACAACTTCTAATTTTTTCAAAGTAGTAAACACCTCTGTTAAGAATTTTAAATAACCTTTTTATTTAGGATATGAATTATAATTTTGATCAAAGTATAACACAATCCACTTCCAAAATGTAGCTAGGTAATCATAAATAATACTCCCAAATTGAAAAAAAGATAATTTGTATAGTAGAAACGAAAATCATAATGTATAATATTCGTATCAATTAAAAGAAATCAATTGCAAAATAATGAAACAATCACAAGAAGTATGATGCTAAGCTAAAAGATACTTGGTACTATTTATTTTGATTACAGATTTTGAATGGGCTCTATTACCAGTGGGTATTGAAAGCAAATTGAAGCAAAGTATGCAAAGAGATTAAATCTAAACTGGAAAAACTAAGAAACGGTAGGTTTTATGGCTATGAAAGTAACAAAAACAAAAGTGATGGTTTTTTAGAAATACATATTGATAATCTTGAAAAGGATTTGAAAGAATTAAATCATAATATTCAATTTAATAAAGAATCAGATATGGATTATTTAAAAATCTCAAATGAAGAAAAGTAAATTTGTTGAATCCTAAATATGTAACAAAACAGAGAGGAAAAATAATGGCAAAGGCAATAGTTGCTAGAGAAAATGGTGATGATTATCAGCGATTGGTATTATGGCTATATATATGCGAGTTTTTATATAATAATTCAGATATTGAAACAATTTTTCATGAATTCGATGAGGTAAAAGGTTTTGATGATATTGTAATAAAATATAAAAGGCCATTAATTTACTCTGGAGAAAGAAAAATTGAAAAGCAATATATACAAGTAAAATATCATCAACAGCAGTCTGATTTTTTAACAATTGATAATTTAATTCAACCCAAATTCATCAATTCAAAGAAGCAATCTTTTTTAGAAAAATTGAAAGGTGCTTTTGAATTATTAGGTGAGGATTATGACAAGTGTCTTTTTACATTATATACACCTTTTGATATTGATCAAAACGATACGCTTTATAAGATAGTAGATAATCATGACCGTATGATAAAAATAGATAGTTTTTTTGATGGTACGAAAATAACTCAAAGAGCAAAAGATAAGAATAAAATATTAGAGCATCTGAAGATAGAAGAGAGAGAATTAAAACTTATTCTAAGTAGGGTTAGATTTTACAGAGGACAGTCGTTTCCTGAACTAGTTGATCAATTGAATCTATTGCTCGTTTCAAATGGACTGGTGCCAATATCAAATCTAACTGTAAAAAATTCTTATATAGAACTTGCAAAACATTGGCTTGCTGGTAGAAGTCTTCAGCTATCAAAAGAATTCATTTTATCAGAATGCGAAGCAGAAGGTCTTCTTTCCCCAAAAGTGGAAATAGAAAAAACATTTGCAATTAAAACTTTTTCAAATAACACGTTATATTTAGAGCAACAGGAGATAGAGACAGTAGATATATCTGATGCATTTAATAATGGGAAATACCTTAAGGACGAATATGAGTGGGATTTAATTCATCAAAGAATTAAGTCATTTTGCTCAGTTAAAGAAAATACTGATGAGGTATTTTCAGTACACCTGGAATGTTCTAACACCACAGCATTCTTAACTGGCAGAATATTAAATTCAAAATCAGGTTTATGTGTGTATCCAATGCAAAAGACAAGTAATGGTATAGTATCTTGGAGAAATTTTATTAGTGAGAAAATTGATTCCTTTGAAAACCTTTGCCTATGTAATGAATATGTAACTAACGAAACTGGTTCTGAATCAATATTGATGATTAGCATTACCAATAATGTTGAAAATGATGTACTAGAATATTTAAGCGGAAAGCAAAAGAATGTACGAAAAGTGTACCATATTCAAAGTAAAAACATTGGATGGGATTCAATAAAAAACGGGGTTCAATGTTGGAATATTTCTGACTTTATTGCAAAACTACTGGGTTCAAGAACATCTCTTGAAAAAAGAGCAATAACGCATGTATTTGTATCAGCACCTTCCGCTTTAATATTCACATTAGGGAAACTATCATTGAATATGGGTCATTTAGTCCTATATGAGCATGATATGAAATATGAAAAAAAAGATATATATTTTAAATCAGCAACGTTCCCAATGAAAGGAGAATGAAAATGGCACAAAAAATGACAACAAATTTTTCTGATTTTCTAAAAGAAATTCGTTTAACAGAAAATCAGCTTTCGGAATTAAAAAGCGCACATGAAACACTAAGACGAAGATTAAAGGAGGATGAGGATTTGTCACCGTACATTATAGGAACATTTCTTCAAGGAAGTTATAAACGATCAACTGCTGTTAGACCCAAAAATGGGAACAGATCTGACGTAGATATTATTATTGTAACAAATATAGATAAAACTAATGTTACTCCAGAAGAGGCATTAGAAAAATTCAAACCATTTCTTGAAAAATATTATCCTGGTAAATTCCAGAAGCAAGGGAGGTCATGGGGGATAGAAATGAGTAAAGTGGATTTAGATATTGTTCCGACGTCCGCTCCTTCAGAAATTGTTAAAGAAGCTATTGAAAATAAATTTATTACTTCAGATTTTGATATTGAGTATGAAACAAAAGATGAATCTTACAAATCATACGGATATGTTCAAAAAAGTTCCTTAAATGAATCGTTTGCTATATTTGAAAAATCTTCTAATGATACTGTTTGGAAAGATGAACCACTATTTATTCCAGACAAAGAGGCTGATAGCTGGGATAAAACACACCCGTTAGAACAAATAAGATGGACAATAAACAAAAATCGTGATTGCAATACTCATTATGTAAATGTTGTCAAAGCACTAAAATGGTGGAGAAAAGAAAAATATCCTGAAGTAAAACATCCAAAGAGTTATCCGTTAGAACATTTTATAGGTGACTGTTGTCCAGACGGAATAGAATCCGTTGCAGAAGGAATTACCTTGACTCTAGAAAAAATAGTTAATTATTATAATAAGAAACCTTTTCTTAGTGACAGAGGGGTACCTGAGCATGATGTGTTTGGCAGACTTAAGACATCTGACTACGATGAATTTTATACTACTGTGAGGGATGCAGCTCAAATTGCAAGGAATGCTTATGACGCAGGAACAGTTGAAGAAGCATCCACTGAATGGAGAAAGTTATTCGGTAATAAATTTCCAGAACCACCAAAATGTAATTCAAGCAATCATTTCACTGAAAGAAAAGAAGATAGTCGTAATATTGGAGGGGGGCGCTTTGCTTAGTGAACATTCCCGATGTCCTAATAGAATCGAGGAGAGTACTTGACGGAATTCAGGAATTTTCATTAATAAATGATTGGAACTGGGAACCAACTCTGAATAAATGGTATCTTAAGTTTGCCATAACAATAAAAGAAGCAATTGATATTGATAGTGTAACCCATTGGGTTCTTACAGTTGGTCCAGATTATCCAAATGGAAGCATTGATGTTTTCCCAGATGCACTGAAGGGCATTTGTCAAACATATCCGCACCAGTCAAATAATGGTATCAAGTCCAAAAATGGAATATGGAAAAAAGGTAAGTTATGTTTGAACACACCAAATTTTTTCGAAAAATCCAAACCAGAATACGATGCTTATTTATTAGAGTGGTTTATTCTAAGAACAGTTGAATGGATTGAGAAAGCAAACTGTTCGAAACTTCTAGAAAATGGAGACTGGTTTGAATTGCCGGCTTATAATGTAGTTAAGCCAATGACAATTGCCTACGATGAAGATGAAGTGTCTTCTATGATATGGGAGTCACATGATGAAAGATATGGTTTTGTTGATTTGAAAATAATTAATGATATGTCAGTCTACTGTATCATTCGATATCGAGATTTAAAAGGACATGCTGTGTATGAACCAGTTTGGGGGAATCACATCAATGAAAAAAATTCTAAATCGCGATATGATTTAGGTGCTTGGATTTTACTAAAACAGGTATTGGTGTTAAATAATTGGCAGGCTCCAAATACTTATGAAGAATTAAAATTTTCATTGCAAAATCAAGAAACAAATCTTGAAGATATTCTTTCCAAAGTTTTTCCAAAGTTTCGTGATGGGAAAAGACATCTTTTGATTTTCGGATTCCCTGTTCCTCACAAAATTGGTGAATTTTCTTCATCAATAGTTTGGAAAGGACTATTGTTACCTAGTTTATCATATGGAAATAAGTATGCTAATGGTTTTAGAAACAAAGAATTAGGCTGGAAAAAAAGGGATTTTAGCAAAATTTTGATGAATAATACTTTGCTTGAATGGGTGAACACTGATAACTGGAATGCTGATAATAGACTAAATAGAGGCAAATATACTTCAACAATAACCAGCAAAAGGTATTTGGTCATAGGTGCTGGTACACTTTCATCTTTTGTATGTGAGCAGCTTGTAAGGAATGGTGTTGAAGATATCACAATTATAGATGATGATGAATTTCATGCAGGAAATTTAGCTAGACATCTATTAGCCATCTCAGATATTTCAAAAAACAAAGCCACTGCACTAGCACACCATCTAAATTCAACGAATACACATGCGCGAATAAAAGCAATAACAAATGAACTAAAGTCAGATGATATCACTATATTTGATCGGATGGACGTTATTCTTGATTGCTCTGGAAATGATAAAGTCTTGAAAATAGTATCTGAATCGCATTTTGGATCAAAAGTAATATTTTTTTCTGTTTCATTCGGGTTCAAAGCAAATATGATTTATATTGCTGCTGGGCAAGCAAGAACATTTTCAAAAGAAATATTTTCTGGCATATTTGGTGATGCTATTCGAAATGATATTAAAAAACGGGAATTTGAAGACATTCCTTGGGAGGGTATAGGTTGCTGGAGTCCTGTTTTTCCAGCTAAAACCTCAGATGTAATGTTGGCTGCAGCAACTGCAGTTGAGATTATCACCCATTATTTGGAGAAAGGAGAAATAATTAACAAAAATTTCATTTACAAGAAAGAGTATGATGAAGATGGATTTTTGATTGGTTATAGACAGTTTAAAAAATGAGGTACGAAAATAAAGAAAAGAATCTTAGTATCTCTATTTCGAAAGTATTAATAACGACAATTAACGAAATTTGCAAAAATGCTTCACCAAATGAAGCCGGTGGTATCCTCCTTGGACATTATTCTTCGAATTTGAATAGTGCCTATATCATGGAAATAAAGCAAACTGATGATTCTACTTTTGGGCGGACTTGGTTCAAGCGTGGAATTAAAGGCTTAAAGAGGTTGTTGATCAATTGTTGGTCTGAGAATCAATATTATTTAGGAGAATGGCATTTTCACCCTGGTAATTCGCCATCGCCTAGTAGGACAGATATAAAACAAATGTATAACATCTGTAACAGCACAAAATTTAATTGCCCAGAGCCAATTCTATTGATTGTTGGAGAAAATAACACTGAGTTTATTTTATCCGCGCAAATATTTATAAAAGACAAAATGATTACTTTATTTAATACGGATGAAGAATAAAAATTGTTAAGATAATGAAATATCAGCTGGCCGTGCCTGCCCCTTAACTTATTGAACTTAACTTATTGAAAAAAGAACCAATTAAATCTATCAGTCAGAAATGAAGATATCCTTGTAATTAATGACGAAATTGATTTGTTTGAATGGAAGTGAGGGGCCTTGGTGCCTGAGAAACCTCCGAAAAACGGCCAAAAATTCAACGTTTCCCAAAACCATGAATGAATATTCATCGTGTTAAAAAGAAAAGTCCGGATTAGCAGTTAAATTTTGGTATTAGTTGGTAAAAGACGGCTGCATCAAATAGTTAAAGGCCTTTATCGATGCTTTTTCGTTTAAATGGTCACCATTTCTTTTTCAGGGCACAGCAAATTAACCATCCTTATAATATTGCAGGCCATGTTCGCCATGGTAATATGGATCTTTGCCCCTTTGAGTCTGAGGTATCGGCATCTTCTCAGGCCATGGTTTCTTACCAAGGTGGCAAATCGCCTTTCCACCTTATACCTTTTATTATATGCGATGGTAAATTCTTCAGTTGCCGCTCTTGCCTGATCCTGTAACACAGCATCATATCGTAAAAAGACGTCAAGCTTTCTGCTTTTGTTTTGCAATTTGCCATTTTTCAGAGTATGGATACATTGTCTGATTAATGGACATGAGCCGCAAAGTTTGGGATCAAATTGAAACTTTTTCATATCTCTGTTAGTGGTTTTGTTATGGATGATTTTGTATGTTTCTGTGCTGTTGCCATTTGGACAGGTAACCCTGTTAAAATCAGCTGAAAAGACAAAATCACTTATCTTAAATAAATACTGGTTTTTTCGGCTGGATTCTTTATAAAAAGCAATGTTGCCGATAATTTTGGCGTCTTTGAGATAGGCTCGGTTTTCAGTTTCACCGTAGGCTTTGTCGGCTGATAGTTCTTTTGGTTTTAACCCAACCTGTGTTTCTGTCATTTCAAGAAGTTCGATTAATTTTTTTCCATCTCCTGTGTTAAATGGGGTTTGGACCGATGCCAGTATAATTTCACTGTCTTCATCAATGATGATATGGTCTTTGTATCCCGTCTTTGACTTGGTAGGTGTTTTGTGGGCAACCCTTGCATCCGGATCAACGATGCTGATAATCTTATCTTTAGTATTATTGACATATTGGAACAACAGATCATAGCACAACCCAAAGGCTTCCAGATATTTTTCATTGTCCTGTAATTCATCATAGGTCCGGATATATAAAAGGTCTAAATATTTTTGAGTGATCTCAAAATGTTTTCGCCAACTGACCTTGTCAGATTTTTCATAGGCTGCATCGATTTCTGATTCGATTGCAGCAGACAGCTCTTTGGCTAATGGTTCGTTAAATTTGGAAACTTCTTTCATTACCTTTTTGAAAGCACTTCTGGCTAAATTCTTTTCTGAAGGGTAATTGGTATTGGCAGCCACATCTGTAGAATCAATGATGAAACGATTCGTTTTTATAAGGTCCAGGGCAATACATTTTTTAACAATATCTGTAAAAAATGATTCAAAATGCTCGGCTGTCAGGCGGTTGACTCTGAAGTGACTGATGGTGGTATCATCGGGAACCGGATCATTGATGCCCAGGTTTAAAAACCATCTGAAGACAATATCTGTCTGGGCTCGCTTAGAAACCTGGACGTCGGAAAGGCGATACAAGTATTCAAGGAGAAATATTTTGACCATCATCATAGGGTCTTTGGATCCCCGGCCAATGGCGCTGTATTGTTCCTTCACCATGTCATAAACAAAAGAAAAATCGATGATCAATTCTATTCTTACCAAGAGATGATCCTTAGGGATGAGCTTCTCAAATATCATATGGTCAAACACATCCAACTGTCCATTATTTTTCTTTAGCATTGGCCTGAAACCTCCTGATTGCAACGTTTTATATGCTATTATTATACCATTTTTTGCCTGTTTTTAATAGCTTTAATGGTATAATTCACACAAGGAAATCTGTTGATCTCATGCTTGGATGTTTATACAATAATTTGCGTAAATATAAATTTGAGTTTGTTTTGCGGAGGTTTCCCTGACACCAATTTATATTTTTTATTGGTTAGCATCTGTGAAATTATTTCAAATAATATCAATTAGACTGATCAATTAAAAACCAAGAGATATAATCACAACTCAGTGTTCATTTTTAGCGAAGGAACTCAATCGACTAAAATCCACTATAAAAGGAGATATAAAAGATGATTCTTACAAAAGAACAACAGGCCCTGTTAGACGGTGAAAAGGGTGAAACCATGGCAAAGGTAATGAAGACATTAGTGATGTATGGCGATACTTTTAACGCCGAAAGAATGGTTCCAATCACAAGCACGTACGGACATACAGTTATTAGCTTTGGTATAGGTGCCATGAAGCCAGTTTATGAACTCTATGAAAAGCTTCTGTTGGATAACGCAGTCAGCCAACAGAAATTCTCTGCAGATCCAAGACCTCTTGATAAGAATGTACCCTCTTCATTCTTGCAAGATGTAGTTTTCAAATTCATGTATAGCCAGCAAAAACGTTATGAAGAGCAACTTGACAAATTAGGAATAATGAGTGAGGACGCATACACCTGTGCCTGTTATCTACCAGAAGTTGGAAATACTCCAAAACGTGGGGACATTCTCTCATGGGCAGAGTCTTCCGCTGTCGTTTATGCAAATAGCGTACTTGGTGCGAGGTGTAACCGCAATTCTGGTATCATTGAGATGATGGGTTCCGTAGCAGGATTCGTTCCAGAATTCGGATTCCTGACCGACGAAGGACGTAAAGCTGACTGGGTTGTAGAAATTCGAACTGAAAAAATGCCGGAAGCACAGCTTCTTGGTTCAGCAATCGGCATGAAGGTGCTTGAAAAGGTTCCTTATATTAAGGGTCTCGACAAGTGGATTGGCAAAGAACTAAACGACAATGCCTGCGCTTATCTTAAAGATTTTGGTGCAGCAACTGCATCCAATGGCTCCGTAGGTCTGTATCATATCGAAAATCTGACTCCAGAAGCTGTCGATTACGGTGAAAAGTTGATCGGTGAAGGTGCTTCTGTTTATGTCATCGACGATGCAGAGCTTGATAGAGTAAAGAACAGTTATCCTTGCATCTGGAAAGATCTTGACGCCAAACCGAAACTTTGCTTCATGGGATGTCCACATATGACTCTGCAACAACTCAAAGACTGGACCGTACGCGTTGAAGAAAGCTTAAAAATAGCGGGTAACAAAAAAGTACAGATTCCGACTGTTTTCACTTCAGCCCCTGGTGTAATTCGTGAGTTCAAGGAAACCGAATATGCCACTCGATTAGAGGCAACAGGAATAATCCTCAGTTACATCTGTCCGCTTATGTATATGAACAACCCGCTCTCAAAGAAAATGCCAGTCATAACTTCTTCAAACAAATTACGTACATATACAAGTGCTAGATTTTATTTAGACGATGAGATTTTGAAAATGATTACGAAGGGAGTACAGTAATATGGCAAAGGCATTTAAGGGACGCATTATCGCTCCCGGCACAGCAAAAGCAAAAGCACTTGTTTCCCACAACGGATTCAATACGCTTGCAAGTTATCAAATGGCATTGATGTTCGGGGACAAACAAGTCAAGTGCGGTGACCAAAATAATAATGATCTTTATAAAAAACCAATGATTGACAAAGCACTCTGCCTTCCAGAAACAATCGGGTCAACAACTGGTGGCATGGTTCTTTACGCAGCCTGTGCCCTCGGCAAACAACCAGCATGTATGCTTTTTTCCAAACCAATCGACTCTCTTGCGGCAAGTGGAGCAATTCTTGCTGCAAACTGGACAGAGGCCAAAATGCCTGTTGTAGACAGTCTCGGTGAGGACTTTCTAAATTTTGTTAAAGATGATATGACTATCACTGTTAACACTGATGGTACTGTAACGGTCGAATAAAAATAAAGGAGCGCAAAAATGAAACAAGAATATGAGGTATTATTTACACCATGGAAAATCGGTAATCTCGAAATCAAAAACCGAATTGTCATGTGTTCCATGGGCGGGACCTCCATTTTCGGATGGATGAAACCAAACCACTTTGATAAAGAAGCGGCAAATTTCTTACTGGAACGCGCAAAAAACAATGTTGGTTTGATTCTGCCTGGTATTGCCCCTATCCGCGACACAATGGGCGGAAAGTGGCTCTACCAGAACAAAGGGAAGTTCAAAGAGCTGAAAGAATTTATGGATGAATTCCATAAGACAGGTGCCAAAATGTTCATCCAGCTGACTGCTGGCATGGGACGGGCAATGGCAGTCAACGACCTAATGGTTAAAATGATAAAAAATAAAGCATTCGGCACAATCGCAAAGCCAATCTTCGATATGGATTATATTTGTGCAAGTGCCTCCGCAACACCTAACCGCTGGGCAGATGATATCTATTCTCGCCCACTTACCGTCGTTGAAATTCATCAGATTGTCGAAGCTTTTGCAAAAACTGCTAAGCTCTGTATGGATGCCGGCGTTGACGGAATCGAAGTCCATGCCGTTCATGAAGGCTATACGCTTGACCAATTTACCATGAAATATACCAATCAACGAACCGATGAATATGGTGGTTCGTTCGAAAATCGATATCGTTTTCCAGTAGAAATTGTAACTGCCATTAAGAAAACATGTGGCGACGATTTTCCTGTTTCACTCCGTTATTCCGTCACTTCCAAGACAAAAGGCTTCCGTCAGGGAGCGGTACCAGGTGAAGATGACTTTATCGAGGTCGGACGTGATATGGAAGAATCGGAAAAAGCGGCAAAGTTTCTTCAAGATGCAGGATATGATATGCTCAATTGCGACAATGGAACCTACGACTCTTGGTACTGGGCGCATCCACCAGCATATATGCCTGAAAACTGCAACCTTTCCGATGTCAGCCACATCAAAAACTTTGTTACCATCCCTGTAGTTTGCGCAGGTAAGATGACGCCTTCCGTAGGAGCAAAAGCAATCAAAGAGGAAAAACTTGACGCCATGGGAGTTGCAAGACAGTTTTTGGCAGATCCTACCTGGGTGACAAAACTTATGGAGGATCACGAAGCCGACATCAAACCGTGTATCCATTGTCACAATGCCTGTTTCAATATGGCACGATATGAGGGTACAGCGAATATTCAGGATCTTACTGATGCAATCCATATGGCACGCTGTGCCATAAATCCGTGCACTATGCAGTCAAAAAAATATAAAATTAGCAAAGCAGCAAAAGTAAAGAACATTGCGGTTATCGGCGGAGGTTTCGGTGGCATGGAGTCTGCACTGGTACTCTCTCAAAGAGGACACAATGTGACAATTTACGAAAAAACAGATCGTTTGTGCGGCATTTTCAATGAGGCTGCTTCTCCAATCTATAAGGAAAAAGACAGAGAACTTATGGAATGGTACAAAAGAGAAATCTTAAAATATCCGATCACGGTCAAATTCAATACAGAAATCAAGGATATTCATACACTACAGGCAGATGAAATTATTATTGCAACAGGTTCTACAGCAAAACATCCACCAATCAAAGGTATCGAATACTCAATTGAGGCGACGGAATACCTCTCCGGCAAGGAAGTCGGGGATAATGTTATTATTGTCGGTGGCGGACTGACAGGATGTGAAATAGCCTACGATTTGATCCTCAAGGGCAAAAAGCCACAGATCGTTGAAATGAAGAATGATCTTATCGCTGTCAAGGGAGTATGTCTTGCCAACTCTTCTTTTCTACGCGAAATGCTCGCTTTTAAAAAGACACCTATCTATCTTGAAACGATGCTCCTTGAAATTAAGGAAGATGGCGTGGTTGTGAAAGACAAAGAAGGAAAAACTTTTGACTTGAAGGGTGATTCGGTCATCGTCTCAATCGGATACAAGCCAACACCGCTCGTCAAAGCCTCCAGACATGTTCACCTTGTCGGCGATGCTAACGAAGTGGGCAACCTCCGTACTGTAATCTGGCGTGCGTGGGATGTTTGCATGAAAATTTAACCAGATAAAGATAATGATATAAGGTCGGGTAGAATGCGATTAGCTTCATTTACCTAGCCTTCAGAAATAGTTATATAGTTTTAGGCACCGTATTTTATAGAATAAGAACGCATACATTATATAAAGTATGCGTTCTTATTTGTTTAAGACTTTAGAATAAATCGCTGTGGGTTTGACTAAATATTTCATTTTAACAACTCAGTCATCATCTCATCAACAAGGGCCTCGGTGCCTGACAGTGCGGCCGAGCCAGGTCGTATCATATAGTGGGTGCGAATCCCGCCGGGAAAGGTAGACCAACCACCCGTAGTTAGCCTTGGAGCTTATCGGGTAACTGATAAGTTTAAGCGTAGGCAAACAAGGTAGTAGGCTGAAAGCTGAAAAGTTGAAGTGATTGAGCCTCGAAATACCGAAAATAGGAAGGCAGATGCCGTTGTCAGAGCAGAATGCAATATTGCGACCAACGTTTGGTAAGAAAGTCGCAACTTCCTCGGGGTCGGAGAACTCAGCATGCTACACAAAGTTATGATACGGGAACTCGGGAGACCCTAATTGCTCTTCAGATTAAATCTGGAGTACGTATAACAAGCGATAATAAAGCAAGGAAGCGGAAGGCATTTAGGGAGTCGGATTGTAGCATAGTACTGATGATACAGGGTAACGCCTGAGGAGGAAAGGCTACAACATATTATAGCCCTTGAAAAGGAAACATTACCTACACATGGAGGTAGAAAGTAAATGGAAACGAAATTAACAAGGATAGCACAGATAGCTAAAGAAAGGCCAAAAGAGAGAATTACATCACTTGCCGGATTAATAAACCAAGAAAGCCTGACGGAAAGTCATAGAAAGATGCGTGGGAAAAAGGCTGCAGGAGTAGATCAATTAACCAAAGCTGAGTACGATAAGGGTTTAGAAGCCAATATCGAGTCGCTATTGGATAGAATGAAAAAGCAGGCATATAAACCGCAACCAGTAAAACGGGTATATATACCAAAAGCTGGGTCTGATAAGATGCGACCGTTGGGCATACCTGCATATGAGGATAAGCTGGTGCAAAATGTATTAAGCGATATTTTAAATGCGGTATTCGAGGGAGACTTTCTGGACTGTTCATTTGGATTTAGACCTAACAGGGGATGTCACGATGCGCTAAAAGCAGTAAATGAGATCATTCAAGGAAGAAAAATCAATTACGTAGTGGACGCGGACATTAAAGGATTCTTCGACAACATGGACCATGAATGGATTATGAAATTCATAAACCACCGAATTGGTGATGGCAATGTATACAGACTAATTGCGAGATTTCTTAAGTCCGGACTAGTTGAGAACGGGAAGCATAAGGAAACGCCAATCGGCGCCCCACAAGGGGGGCTGATCTCTCCAATTTTAGGGAATGTATATCTACACTATGCGCTGGATTTATGGTTTGAAAAAGTAGTGAGAAAACACTGCTCCGGAGATGCATATATGGTTAGGTACGCTGATGATTCAGTGTTTTGTTTTCAGTACGAAAATGAAGCAAAAGCCTTCTACGAACAGCTAAAGGAAAGACTTGCAAAGTTCAACTTAGAAGTAGCAGAAGATAAGACAAAAATTATTAAGTTTGGAAGGTTTGCAGAAGCTGATCGGAAAAGAACCGGAGAAGGAAAACCTGAGACATTTGATTTCCTTGAATTTACACATTATTGCAGTAAAAGTGCGAAGGGATATTTTCGAGTTAAACGAAAAACTAGTAAAAAGAAATATAATGCTAGTTTGAAGAAAGTCAAGGAATGGCTAAGAAAGAATCTTACAACACCGGCAGTGTTAGTAATGAAGATGCTTACAGTAAAACTAAACGGCTATTACAGGTATTATGGAATAACAGATAATTCTCAAATGATAGCAATGTTTGGAGATGAAGTAAGGAAATTTCTGTACAAAATGTTCAACAGAAGAAGTCAGAAGAAAAGCATGAACTGGGATAAGTACGTGTTATTTCTGAAGCGCTATCCGCTTCCGAAACCAAAAATATATGTAAGCATCTTTGAACTGAGGCAAGAAATTAGCTATACAGTGTAAATGATAGTATGAGGAGCCGTGTGCGTTAATTGCGCAAGCACGGTTCTGGGAGGAGCGTAAAGCCAATCAATTGATGAGAGGCTTACGTTTACTCGACCCAATTTATAAACTTGTAAAATTCTTTCAGTTGAACCGGGAACCGGCAACACCCTATGGGCAGTGGAAACCTTTAACCCCATCATCAGTGAAAAGGGCCACCAGGCAGCTATTTTTTCCATCGACTTCGGGGAAAATCTTCCCAATGAGCAAATACTGAAAATTGAAAAGGGGACAGCATGACAATGGAAGAACTCAGGATATTGCTGAATAACAGCGATGTGGATTTTGAAATATTGCAGAATGAAAAGCCCATTTTGTCGGTTAATGATGCTCTGGGGTTTTATGAAATTTGTGAGACTGCACCGACGATCATCATTAAAAGCGAAAAGGGTTATTTCGCTTTACTCTTATCCGGAGACCGGGGCCGGATCGATTTTAAACAGATCAAGAAAATTTTGCAATGCAAAAATGTGAGAATGGCAAGCGAAGGTGAGGTTTTAGAAACCATTGGTTTTGAAGCGGGAAGCGTTCCCATGGTGGGGCATCACTTGCCATGTGTGCTGGATCAACATTTATTAAACTATCCCTATGTCTATGGAGGGGTCGGAGATGCCAATTTTACCTTGAAAATAAATCCCCGGGATCTTATAAAGGTCAATGACATTGTGGCGGGAATTGATTAAAGAGAACTCTTATGTCGGAGGGACAGTTCTGGTGTGCAGATTCATCATAAAAAAAGATGCCCCCAAAATAGTAGCATCTCATAGCCGGATTTTCAGCTTTGATATTATTTGTGTTTTAATTATTTGCTTTTGTCTTGGGAACAATTGCCAAAGTATAACCTAAAGGATCCAAGAGCTTAAAGAGAGTATCAATTCTTGGTGTTGCCTTTAGATTCTCCAGGCGTGCAATGGCAGGTTGCTTTAATCCGGTTAAATCAGCTAGCTTTTTTTGAGACATTCCGCTTTTCTCCCGGGCTTCGATCAGCTTACCGATAAAAGCGACCTCAAATTCTATTTCGGACCTTTCTGAATCAGTTACAAAACTAGGATCATTATAAAGATCATCAAATTCTGTAAACTCTTCATTGCCTATTTTAATACTCATTATTTGCACGTCCTTTCTTTAAAATATTTCATGTGCTGCTTTGCTTTATCAATCTCTTTCGCAGGTGTTTTTTGTGTCTTTTTGTGGAAATAGTGAAGCAATACAAAGGTATCGTCCTTCCAGTAAAAAAAGAATATGCGGTTAGATAAAGGCCTGAGCTCCCATATGTCCCCTTCAATGTGTTTCACTGTTGGATTGCCTATTCTTGTGCCATACTCCTGTAAAGAACGAATATAAGCATTAATCTTTGTGAATTGAATACGGTCTTGCTTACTCGTTTGTGATCGATCTTTCAGCTTTAACAAATATTCTTTTACTGGTTCATTTCCCTTTGAGTCTTTATAAAAAATTATCTTAAACATTGTTACCTCTTCATTTATACAAATTATAACATATTTGTTATATGTAAGTCAATATAATTTGATTTTTCACACACTCTATTTTTGATATTACATATGAGCTAGTGGTAATCTCGGGGTCGTGTATTCTGATCACCACGGGAAATGGACGAGATCAGAGGGACGGTTGTGTTGTGCAGATTTCACGAGGCAGCCATGTTTTCCATCGACTTCGGAGAAAATCTTCCCGACTGTATGTCAATTAAACGAAATACGGCTGATTAATAAAATGACCGCATTTCGTTTAATTTTCAATATTAATATTTTATCCATAGAGCATATTGACGGTAATAAAGATTTGAAGAATAATTTTCCCATGACACCGCTCGACAATAGAAGAAGCGGTGTTATGGGGAGGAAGTTAAATGATAGCACTTAAAAAACTCAGAAATGCTTTTGAACAGAAAAGCGGAATACTTCAAACTAATGAATTACACACTTTAGGATTGTCAAAATATGATATAAAAAAACTGTATAACGAGAAAATTCTGGAAAGAATGATGAAAGGGTATTACAAATTATCAGCCAATGACCTTTCAGATGCGGAATTGATAAAAAGGCTATATCCTGATGGTGTCATTTGTATGGATTCAGCTTTTTTCTTCTATGAATACAGTGATCGGACACCTATAGAATGGCATATAGCTGTTAATAAGGATTTCTCAAAAGCCCGGTTTAACGTTGATTATCCTTATATAAAGCCCTATTATTTAGAGCCCTATCTGCTGGAAATAGGGGTTGAAAATGGTTTGTATGATCAAACAATATTGAAAACATTTTCAAGAGACCGCGTGATTTGTGATTGTCTTTTTTATGAAATGAAAATGGACATTGAGATATTCAACAAGGCAATTCTAAACTATATAAAGGATCCTAAAAAAAACATATCCAAGTTAATGGAGTATGCGAAAGTCCGAAAAGTGGAAAAAAAAGTCTACAATAAGATCGGAACGTGGTTATAAATGGACAGAGCCAAATCAGTCATTGCATCAACGGAATTTTAGGCGTCGCTGTCGGGGATGCTTTAGGGGTCCCGGTCGAATTTGAAAGCAGAGAAACCTTGCATGATCAACCGGCGGGAACCTGGTCTGACGATACCAGCATGACTTTATGCCTGCTGGATAGCCTTTCGCTGGACCTCAATTATAATGATATTATGGAAAAATTTCAGAGTTGGGTCAATGAAGCTGGCCGTGCCTGACACCAACGTATGAGGCTATTTATGCGATGTGTAATTTTTCCATTAGGGCATTTTGCAAAGTCTGTGGAAAATTTATGCTATTCTTTTCAGCCATGACATTAAGCCAATCTGGAATGGTTAGTGTCTTTTTTACGGACTTTGAAGAGCGTATATATTGGGATAAATGACAACCAACTAAACTAACAAATGAATGATCATCAACAGGAATGGTTTTTATGTCAGATGCAGCCGGGATCTCTGATTCTTCTTCAATTGCAGCAACGAGATATAAACCCAAGGCCTCCTGGGCTTCTTCCATTGCTTCACCGATGCTATCTCCAATGGTTTGGCAACCTGGAAGGTCAGGAAATTCCACCCCAGCAATTTCACTTAAAACAAATAGCAATTTTAGTAATACAATAGTATAATTAAAGCAACATTATTCGCAAATAACACCAATGGAGGTTTGTCATGAGACTGACGGCACTGATTGAAAATAAAGCTCCTGGTCATTTGAATCGGGAACATGGCCTTGCGGTCCATATCGAATACAATAAAAAACAGTATCTTTTGGATACGGGTGCATCAAATCATTTTCAGCATAATGCCGGCAAACTGGGCATCAATTTAAAAAATATTGACGCGGCAGCGTTATCACATTGTCATTATGACCACGCTGGTGGCTATGATGGATTTTTTTCTGAGAACAGTAAAGCTAAAGTATATCTCCAAGGTGCCGCCAGGGAACTATATTATTCCAAACTGGGATTGCTTAAAAAATATATTGGGATGCCACGCGGCCTTTTAGACACCTATCGTGACCGCTTTGTCTTTGTCGATGGCGATTATCAAATTGATGACGGGGTCTGGTTAATTTCTCATAAAACGATGGGGCTGGCCGCCCGGGGCAAAAAAGCCCATATGGTTCGAAAAACCGACCACGGATTTGTTGCCGATGATTTTCAGCATGAACAGAGTCTGGTGTTTGAAGCAGCAAATGGCTTAGTGATTCTAAACAGTTGCTGTCATGCCGGTGTCGATAACATTATCAAAGAGGTCATGGATATGTTTCCGGGCAAGGAAGTCCTGGCCATCATCGGTGGTTTTCATTTAATGGGCATGATCGGCACCCGGTCGATGAGTGGCAAACCGGAAGCTGTCAGCGCCTTGGGACAACGACTGGTTGATTTGAATGTCAAGCATCTCTATACCGGCCATTGTACCGGTAATCCCGCTTATAAGCTATTGAAAGAGCAACTGGGAGAACGGCTGCAATATTTTAGTACGGGCACGATCGTTGAACTATAATATTATGAGCAATCAGGTGAAAGAATAAAAAGCAATTGAATTAAGCAGTGAATACGGTAAACACATGACAGTATCAACAGAAGCAGGGAGAATTGACGATATGACAGAACTCATCAATGCAGCAGTGACGCATAAAATCTTTGGTGCTGGCAAGATTACAAATTTAAAAAATGGCACGATCATCATTCAATTTGAAAGTGCTGAAAAGAAATTCCTTTATCCGGAGGTATTTAAGAAATTATTAGTTCTTGAGGATGCCGCTCTCTTGGAGAAAATAAATGAGACGATTAAAATAACAGAAATGGCTCAGGTCAGCAAAGAACAGACCGGAACGATGGAAAAAATCCTGACCGAAACAAGCCCTGAAAACCTCAATCACACGGACCTCTATGGGTTAGAACCACTAAAAATCGGGGCCATTGTTCAAACGGTTTTTAGAAGGCGTTTTGAAAATGGGCAAGTTGATTCAGATGAAATAGAACTGATGCAAACCAAAGCTTATTCCCGTGAAACCTTCCACTTACAATATTCGGTACTATTAAAGGCTAAACACACAGGTGGAAACAGACCAATGCGATATTATAAGAATCCCCTGAAAATTGGTGTTCAAACCTATTACCTGTGTTCTGAGTGGTTCGAAGTGCCGGCCAACAATGATCGGCCTTTCTTAAGGACGATCGGAGGGACGGTTCTTTTGTGCAGATTCCATTCGTTTGAACACGAAAGAACCGTAGCTTCATGCCAAAGTGATTGAAACCACATCAGAGATTAAAAGTCAATAATTAGAATTTATTCATTTTGATAAAAGCTGAAAAGGAGCCCTAATGGCATTATTCAACAAACTCAACACCCCAATCTTCCTAAAAGAAGACAGCGACACCACTCAATACATCAACCGTTTAAAAGAACTCCAGGACAAAGCCACCGGCAAAGTCAAGGATGACATCAGCCGGGAAATTAATCTGGCAAACTACGGCGAAATCGGTGAAAAGAATATCGCGTTTGAATTAAAAAACTCAGGCATGCCCATGTATATTATCCACGACCTCCACTTGGAGTTTGAAGAACTATCCGCTCAAATTGACTATGTGGTGGTTACCCGGAAGCTTATCTTTTTCATTGAATGCAAAAATCTTTTCGGCAACATCGACATTGATAATCAGGGGAATTTTGTCAGGACGTATTCCTGGAATGGAAAAACCATCAAGGAAGGAATTTATTCTCCCATTACTCAAAACCAACGGCACCTGGAAGTTTATAAACAATTAAACCGTTCGAACAAGAAAAACTTTATAATGCGCTTCGGTTTTGAAAATGGTTTCGATAGTTTTCACAAATCCATTGTTGTTCTCGCAAATCCTAAAACGGTGCTTAATGCTAAATATGCAAAGAAAGATGTCAAAGACAAAGTGATCCGTGCCGATCAGCTCATTGCGTACATCAAAAATGCTGAAAAACAAAGTAAAGAATTTGCCAGTAGTGAGAAAGGGATGAAAGAATTGGCTGAAGGATTATTGGCCTATCACACACCCAGTCAGTCCGACTATGCCAAAAAATATGAAGATATCATCAACAGCTTATCCCAGTCGAATGAAAATCAGAAAGCAATACAATTCACAGTGGCCGAAAAACCTGCAGAACCGATTCCAGTGGCAGAACCGGCTGAGCCATCGATTCCCGATAATGATGCATTAATGGCAAAACTAAAAGTATTTCGTCTGGAAAAGAGCCGGGAAGAAGACATCAAGGCCTATTGTGTCTTCAGTGATAAGCACTTGCAGGAACTGATCAGCAAGAGGCCAGGGACCCGGGAAGAATTACTGGGTGTTACGGGCTTTGGACTGGTTAAAGTTGAAAAGTACGGCGATGTGATTATTGAACTGTTGAAATAGGGTGGGTGTCATGACCCAGAGGGGAGATGTGCTTTTTTCGAAAATACTTTGAACAGCGAAAAAGAAAAAAACAGGAGGCGATTGAAAAAAGGTATGCCTTTAGCCGGGATATCCCAGCATCAACTTTGGCGTGGGAGGCTTTTCTTTCAGATGTCAATGTCTATATCGATCCTTATCTTGTGGCGCAGTGGCAAGAAAAGTGGTCTGATTTAATCATCAGAGCTTCTTCATACCATCAACGCCCCAAAAAGACAACGCCCCTGGAAACGGAAACCATAAAAAAGATCAAGAATCATCGGCAATCAATACAAAATATTGTGGCTGCTTAACTATTTCAGCCGGCCGAGGAATTTACACACAAAATAGGACTTGACTATATTTAAAGTTAATAGGGTAGAAAGTAATAATAAACTAAAGGAGATGATTAATATGAAAGGCTTTATAAAAGATGCTTTATAAGGCATAGTTATAATTATTGTCATAACGATTTTAGAATTTATTGTGACGATTCCATTTGGAGAAGTTTCAGAAGAAATAGACACTGTAAAATGGGCAAATATGATTAATCTGGAATTATTGTTAACTGCATTGCCTGCAGCGGTTACAACACTTGTTTTTTCGTGGCTTCTTAAGACAAAAAGTAAATCAGATACAATTAGAAAAGGGATTATTTGGACCAGTCTTATTGCATTAAATTATATACTCATAGGTATTGGAAATAATAATATTGGATTGATTTTTGGGCAAATAGGCATTTATGTTCTATTGGCAGGTGCCTTTGCTGGAACATTTATTTACGTCAAAATAAAGCACTTAAATTAAAATGCAAATACTTCGGGAGACCTGCCCCTGAGATCAGAAAGACAGTTCTTTTGTACAGATTCCTTACGAAAGAATACGAAAGAACTCTCCCTTATGCTCCAGGTCGATACTTTAAGTATAATTTATAATGAAAAAGAGGAAAAAATGAAAGATACAAATATTGACATCAATGAAGCCTTGGAAATGTTTTTATCCAAAACTGAAAAACAGTTGAGTGATTAGCTTATATAGATCGGAGGGACGGTTGGGGGAGGCCTAAACTAAGACCATTATAAGAAGACAATTGCCTTTGAAAACCCCAGGGAGAAAATCGAAAAGGGTCTGGATGATTAATGTACTGAAAAGCCCGTTCAGACAGAAAAGAAAGCCTCTGCGATCAACACTTTTGGCTATGTTAAGGCTTTTGGCCCCAATGAGATGAAAAAGCTGCTGGCCGGTTTCGGCCTGCATGCGGTGCTATAATTTCTGTCCCACCGGTTCCATCACCATGGATGGTGTCTTTGCCGATCCCTAGCGGTTTCCCCGGTATCAGGGGCCGATGGAATAAGTAGCAATGGGTGAATGATGAAAAGGAAGCGATGCGAGATGCCTGTCACTGCTAAAGCGGAGCGGCATACGTTGCCTAAACTCAGCTGCATAATGCCAGCTTTTTCGCAAGAATAGCACCAGCCAGACCAATCCAATCGTAACAAAACGGCCCACCATAATTATAACGGGGGTATATCATTGACAATGCCAGCCGATCATAGGATTCGGCTGGCACATAGAAAGAAACCGCTATTTCCAATATTTAACACTTTTAACCATTCCTTTTTCGCCAATAAATGTTACATAAAATCCGGTTTCATCATTGTTAAACCATATCATGACATTAATTGGATTATTCTTGTCAACAGGGTTTACCCTGGAAAGCAATTCTTTGCCATCGCCGCCGAGTATTGCCTTAACTTCTTCGTAGGTCATTCCTTCTGTAATACTTGCCAATTGATCCTCTGTTACCGTCGAATTGCTCAGCGCCATCATTTTACTTTCATCAGCATTATATAGTGTTTTCAGTGCAACGCTATCACTGGTATCGTAATTGATGGTAACACCAAAGTCGGTGTTCAGATCGGTATAAATAAACGCCCCATCCTTTTCTACGGGGGTAACACCTAAAGCAGTCTCAACATCACTCCTTAATTGGTTCACTTGAACTTTATTATAAAAATTATAGGGGTCATTATTCGCTTCATTTTTTGTAGCGGTATTCGTGCAACCTGAAACCATGACCACTAAACCCAGGAAAAATAGAACAGCCAATAGTGGCCGTATTAATTTATTTTTAGACATAACATGCTTTCTCCTTTTCCTTAATCATTCACTTTTAAAAACAATATTCCAGAAAATTATACATTCCTATATTTAGCACTGTAAACAATTCCTTCAAAGCCATTTAAAGTCACACTGAGGGAAGATCCATCGCTGTTTAACCAGGCCATTAAATAAAGTGGTTTCGCCAGGTCTTGGGGGTCTACAGTACATACGATTTCCAAGCCCTCTACGCCGAGGATTGTTTTCACCTCTTCATACGTCATGCCTTTGGTAATACTGGCCACTTGATCTTCTGTTACCGTTGCATTGCTTAATGCAATTAATTCAGCCGCGCCACCAGGAGTAAAGAGTCCTTTAATTGTTACGCGATTGCCATTATTATAATTAACGAAAACCCCGTATCCGGTGGCCGGATCGACATAAGTGTATAGATTGTTCGCATCCAGTTCCGCAACGATACCAGTCGCCGCTTCAACTTCAGCTTTGGTTTGGTCCATATAAACCTTATTATAAAAATTAAAAATCACATTGTCGTTTGCAATTTCATTTACTGAATTATCAGCTGTTGTGCTCGAATCACTTTTAGTTTCATTTTCTGTGATTTTATTCGAATCATCTTGGCTGCATCCAGAAAACATAACCGCACATCCCAGGAAAAGTATGATAACCAATAATAACCGACTTAATTTGTTTCTTGACATAATGCTTTTTCCCTTCTCCAAAAATTAAAAACTGTACGCAATTACAATATTCCACATAAAAATTAGAAGCCCAGTTCGTTTATTTTGACGATGCTCAGGTGAGTATGAGGACACGCTGACATTTCAATTCCTGATAACCGAAAATACTGATTTACGCATTCAATGAAATCACCCCTTAATATTTATATTCAATTACTCAATTATTTATACCCAATAATTCTAAATAATAACATTTATTTGAAAGATAGATGCCTGAAACCAACTTATATTGACAATTAAAGTCTATCATATGAGTCGACTGGAACATAAAGACTTTCCAGAAACAACTTGGCTTTTATGGAAAGCAGTTTCAGTAAAAGAGTTGCCTGTGCTGTCAAACAACGATTTTATAATCGTTGTTTTTATAAGGTGAAAATTAGAAACTAATTATGGGAGATAATTGAAACAACTGGATTCATGAAAAAAAGTATCTTTTTCGACGGTCAGGGACCTTGACCCGGATTGCTGAGTGCAAAAAAAGGAGGGCCTTGGTGCCTGACATCAATTTATAATAGCCAAATTTTCAGCTTTGATAATATCTATGTTTTAATTATTTGCTTTTGTCTTGGGAACAATGGCCAAAGTATAACCTAAAGGATCCAAGAGCTTAAAAAGAGTATCAATTCTAGGTGTTGCTTTTAGATTCTCCAGGCGTGCAATGGCAGGCTGCTTTAATCCGTTAACTCAGCCAGCTTTTATTTGAGACATTCCATCCCAGCAATTTTACTTAAAAAAAATAGCAATTTTAGTAATACAATAGTATAATTAAAGCAACATTATTCACAAATAACCAATATCATTTATTTTCAAGAACATTACCAAAACATATTTTTCGATCCCCTGGTGGCACTGATTATTATGATTACTGATTCCAGGCCCCGGGAGAAGGAAAAAATGATGCTCCAGAATGATGCCAAAGTCCCGGGCAGAATTACTGGGTGTTACAGGCTTTGGTCCGGTTAAAGTTAAAAAGTACGGCGACATGCTTATTGAACTGTTGCCATAGGGTGGGTGTAATGACCCCAGATAGGAGGTTCGGCTGATGGTCTTTTTTCAAAAATACTTTGAACAGCGTAAAAGAAAGAAACAAGTGGCGATTGAAAAAAAGTATGCGTTTCGCCTGGATATCCCGGCATCAGCTTTAGAGTCTGAAGCATTTTTTTCGGATGTCAATGTGTATATCGATCCTTATGATGTGGCGCAGTAGCAAGAAAAGAGCTACGGTTTTCTCAGTAAGATTCAAAATGATGAAGTGGTCCAATTGCTGCTGGAGGCGTCGGATGATTACCAATACTCGGAGGAACGACGCTTGTTTTATGCGGCGATCACGAGGACTAAGAAAAAAGCCTGGTTGCTGGTTGAAAAAGATAACAAATCTGTGTTTGTCCAGGAATTGTTTTCTGGTTTTGCTAAAGAGTTAATGGCCGAACGTTATACCTGCCCTAAATGCGGGGGTAGAAATTTTAAAAAGAAGAGTGTCCATGGTGAGTTTTTTGGATGTTCCAATTATCACAAGGGTTGTACCTATACTAAAAATATTGCGGTGAAAAAACAGGCGTGAACGCTTTTGACCGGTCAGCTTTTAAGTCTGAAAAATCGGCCCTTTGCCGAAAGAGTTCCCCCAGGCCGAGACCTACGGCCGGTTGTGTTTACGATCCCCAATCGCGATGGGGGTGTCGCACTTTATGTTCTGGCGGTGCCAGGCACACTTAAGTTATTGAACTTATTGAGAATTTGCGTTCTTATCTTATCAGCCCACAAAAAAGAAGCACTGACCAGTGGTTGAGCTTTCTCAGTTATAAATGGTGCGATCATGTGAAGACTCTTTATTTGAACGAATCGATGAACTGGAGCTGCTGCTGAGGAATCGGAAACATGAACAATTTTTATTATTAAAATGAACTTCATGAAATTTAGTGGTTCCTTGGCATTAAATACATAGCGGATAAAGGTTCCACAATAATCCATACCGGCTGAGTTTTCGAAGAAAATGAATAAACTGGTTGCAGGGTAGCAATATTTAAATCTTCTTGATATTTGTTCGGAAATTACCTACAATAAATGTATCAAATAGATGAGTGGGAATTTGATGTGACTGTATCAAAAATACAGGAGTCCGAGGTGAAAGTTCAGAAAAAAGTGATTGAAAGTATCGGGGAACTGGAACAATATGAGTCTTGGGACGATGAGGAAGAAAATGATTTCGGTTTGGAGGAGGTCGTTTTTAAGCCTTGTGAAATTTTTGATTTTCCATCAAATATTCTTTACAAGGGTGAAGGATACCATTTTGAAAAATGCGAAATGCCTATGGAAGAGATATTACTTGATGGTTATCCTGAAGAACAGGAATGGATGTTTCAAAAACTAAAAATAACAAAGCCGGATAATTCAGCAGACTATCCTAAAGCGATTGCAGCTTGCTATCGTCAATCTCCAGAAATCTTTTTGGATATATTTACTGCGAAAGATCTGAAATTCTTACACTGGCTGTATAAAAAGGACTATCGTGGTTTTTTGAAAAATGGCCATGTGCCAGGAGCTGCTTTTCATTTTCAATTATTGGGCTTGATACGGATCTCATTCGAATCGATCTATTTTATTGAAATCGTCGAAGAAATATATGATCTGGAGGCTGCCGTTACCAGGGAAATATCAAAACGGGAGATTGACAAAGAATGCGAAATAGAACAGATTTTTCGGTCACTGCTTCGGTTATACTGTGTGGTTGAAAAAGACAGCTTTAGAAAGTTGGTGTCAGATTGCAACCAATCTTTGGTTGATGAAACCTATTTCATGGAATCTCTGGTTGAAAAAGGTTTGTTATGGCATCGACTGATCTGTTACATGGATGAGAACGGAAATGACTGTTATTCTTGGTATGAAGATGAGGTGTTAATAAAAAAGATATTGGTTAACCGGAAAAAATATCATGTCAACACTTATAAAACATTTGAAAGGGAATACTGTATCGCATTGAGCCGGGAGTACATCCCAACGATTGCCTTATGTGCAAGTCTGGTATGTAAATTAATCATAATAATCGATGATCCCCATCTGGCTAATTTTTTAGTGGCGACTATTGAAGACATCGCGAGAAGTGGTTGTGATGAAGAAGAATTTCTGTACTATGCTGTGGATCTTCTCAGCGAATATGACATAAGCGTAACAAAAGCAATCAGAAATACTCTCATTAAAGTCCACGATTCTTATCCATCAGGGGGACTAAAGGGACATACCTGGAAAGAATATAAACAGAATCATTTGGATGGATTTCCCCAAATATCCATGTTTGATATCAATCCATTTGGCAAGGAGGAATACTAATATGAATACAAGTCAAAAGGTGTTACCAACGTTGTCAATAGTATTTTCACTGATTAGCATTTCATTCTGTTTTTTATCTTTTTCAGGGGCCTTTGACTTTGGAGCTATAGTTATAATTCCGATGGGATTAACAACATTTATTTTGATGTTAGCCGTATTTATAATTTCAATAATAGGACTTGTTAAATCAAAAGGCAGTGATTTTTGTTCTATAACTTGTTTTATAACTTTGTTGTTATCAGTATTATATTTTTTAGTGCTGGCATTTTTTATTTTTATGGTATTTATTCTTGCATCATAACTAAATAAAATCTTCATAATAAAGGTTTAATGTTATTGCAATACTATGATAACAGAAAATAGGAGGGTCATTGTGTTTTTGTTAAAAAAACGCTGTAACCCCTGGTATAAAAGGGTATAAATAAAAGGGGTGTCAACCTTGACACTACCAATTTAAAAAAGAAAGGTTTTTTATGAAAGCGAAAAAATTGTTGTTTGTTTCCTTTGCGCTCCTGGCTGCAATCGCATTTACCTTTTCCGGTTGCACCAAACAAGCCGAGAAATCCGAAGAGCTTCCAAATCCCATTGTTCAAAGAGCTTCCCTGGCTGATATTCAAACAGCTCTTGGCTTTACCTTTGAGGCATTGCCTGAGAACATAACCAATGTGACCTTCACCACCATTGCTGACACCACTGCGCAGGTGGATTTTACCTCTGGTGACCAAACCTACAACGCCCGTAAAGCAAAGAACACCAACCAGGATATCTCCGGTGTTTATATTAAATTTGCGAATTCACAAATCATCCCCAATGGTAATGCTGTTCTCTACCAGTACAACGACGGTGCCGAAGGCCTGTCAACCTGGTCAAACACCGACTTCAGCTATTCGGTTTACTGCCCTGCGGGCTTTAACCTCACCGCGATGCAAAGCATGGTTAATGCGATCAATTAAAAAGGTACCTACACCTATGCAAATGGCATTCAACAAACAGGAATGTGGGAAAATGACATCTACCTCGGTGCTTAAATTAAAATCGATGCCAGGCTATGAGCAGTCCACACTTTTGGCTATGTGAACGCTTTTGGCCCCAACGAGATGAAAAAGCTGTTGGCCGGTTCCGGCCTGGTGCTGACCGCTTATGTCAACATTCAGCTGTGCAACAATGTGAACACAGCCACTCCGGTTGACCGGGAGATGTTGAATAAACGAATAATCAAGGGGAAAGCTGAGCTGACCCAGCTGGCGGACCGCCTGCTGTCTGGCAAAAAGTGGATCAAAGGTCATGGGCCACAGACGCTGAAGATGATAGTCGATGATGGCTGAAACAATGGTAAGATAATGGCGTTCTTCATCATCCAAAGCGCCAATATCCAGAGGCACATAAAGGCTTTCCAGAAACCCTTTGTCTTTTGTGGAAAGCAGTTCCAGTAACTGGTTGATACTGGTGTCCAGATCGGGATAAGCATATAAGCTGTTTAAATAGTTATTGCCAATCATAGCCTAAATCATCTCCTAATCTTAATCAATGAAAATTTACAAATTCTTCTCAGGTAGGGTGTACCGGCCACCTAAAATAATGACATCCCGGAGACCGCCTGAATTGAACCTGACTTTTTAGAACAGATTCAACACTGCTTGCAATGATTTTAATTCTCATCGATGTCAAAGAAACCCAGCCCATCCAGGGCTTTAATGGATTTGTGCATATAAATTTCGTTGGTAATGGGCCAGCTGTGTCCGATCCGATACAGAACTTCGGTGGTGTAATGGTTTTGGGGGTCGATGAGATAAACCGTGTTAACCGTATCGCCTCGGAGATCGACAATCAATCCGGTAATCGCCTGGGAAATTTCCGGGTCATCCATACCGTTCTTTAAGGCTGTCCCAAATTCCTCATCGCTGACGACCTCGATGTCAAAACCGTAGGCGGTCATGACCTGAATGACATCGGCCATATAGACGGTATGATTATTGTAGGGGTGGAATATCGTCATTTCCCGGTTGGTTTCGGCCAGTTTTAAAATGGCATGGGCCATCGTGTCAATCGGTGAAAACTCGACCGGTTGGTTCATGGCGCTCACCGGGAATTTGCCGAGTATCTTATATCCTTTGAGGCCTCGCAGAAAGGCATTATGGAGGAAATTGATCTGGAATTCGCCATCGCTGTTGCGGCACATGAGATTCCCGACCCGCATGATTTTTGCATGGAGTCCGCCCCGGGCCACTGCGGATAAAACTGCCCGTTCGGCCATAAACTTGGAATGGTTATAGGCGTTTTCAAGGCTTTGTCCGAAGTAGAGCTCATTTTCCATCAGCCGCTTGGCCGTTGAGGGGGTGCCGTTGATGCCTTCACCGGCAATGCTGACGGTTGAAATCTGGATCAGTTGCTTCGCTGTTTTTTCGCACAGCTCAATGAGATTAGAAACACCCTGAACATTAATTTTTTCCAGGGTATCATCGGCGATAAAATGCTTGACGCAGGCGGCGCAGTTGACGACGGTACCGGCGTCAATGGCTGCCAGTGCCATGACACTGTCTTGATTGGTAATGTCGCCTTCGACACAAAAAATTCGCTTCCCAAAGAGGGCCTCATAATCCCAGTCGAAATAGTAAACCAGCATCGTTTTAATCCGTTGTTCCAGCGAGCGGGCCTTACCCTTTCTGATAAAGCAGGTGACCTTGCCATCAAAATGATCCAGGAATTCTCTGAGAATATGGACACCCAGAAATCCGGTGGCACCGGTGAGAATAATGTCGCCCAGTTCACTGATTTCGATGCCACCGAGGTTCTTGACGTTATTTTCCAAAAGAACCGGGGTCAGGGATTGGTAGTCGAAGTTTTTAATGAGATCCGAGGGAGCAACTGTTTTAGCCACGTGTCTTTCGATGGATTCGGCCAGGTTTTTAACGGTTTTATAGTCAAAAACATCGGCATAGCCGAGCGGAATCTGCTGAGTGATGCATTTCATGACAACCTTGGTGGCTGATATGGAGGTGCCGCCGATGGCGAAGAAATCGTCCAGGATACTCACCGTTTCCAGCCCGAGGGTCATGGCGAAAATTGCGCAGAGTTTTTTCTCCAAATCGGTTTTTGGGGCAACATAGTCGGCTGTTTTCCGGGCGTTTTCGGGCTTGGGTAGGGCTTTTTTATCGATTTTCCCCCCTGGGGTCACTGGCATTTTATCCAGGTGGACAAAAAAGGCCGGAATCATATATTCGGGGAGCAGCGACAGCAGCAGAGCCGGCCAGACCTTGGGGTCGATGGGACCGTCCGCCTTGGTGTAGTAGCCCACAATATACTGGTTGCCGGCACTTTCCAAAACATGAGTGACGGCTTGGTCGACGCCGGGTTGGGTGCTCATGGCCCCTTCAATTTCGCTAAGTTCAATGCGATAACCCCTTATTTTAACCTGGGAATCGATGCGTCCGGCGTATTCGATATTGCCATCACCCCGCCGGCGAACCATGTCTCCGGTATGGTAAAGTACCCGGTCATCGGCGCCGGTAGCGAAGGGGTTTTGAACAAAGACCGCAGCAGTCTTTTCGGGCAGATTGTGATAGCCCCGGGAAATCTGTCGGCCGGCATGGCAGAGCTCTCCGGGCATGCCGACAGGCACTAGATTCAGGTGCTCATCGACGACATAGGACCGGACATTGATGAGTGATTTCCCGATCGGAATATTTTTGTATTCCCGGTTCACTTCGAAAGTCGTGGTGGCAACCGTGCTTTCGGTGGGGCCGTAGTCATTGACCACGGTATAGGGGCGATCGTAGTAATGCTTTAATTTTTCCCCGCCGACGATGAAATGGGTGAGACTGGAGCCATCGACCAGATGATCGATAATGATTTCGCCCATCTGGGTGGGGATCAACAAGACGTTGATGGCTTCGTCTTTTAAAATCTCACAAACCTTGACCGCATCCTTCCGGTCGTCTTCGGCAAAGAGATAAACGGAGGAGCCGTTTGCCAGCGCCGGGAAAATCCCCAGCACCGAAGCGTCAAAGCAGAAGCTGGAATACTGGGCGCAGTTGGTGGTTTGATTCAGTTGATAGTGCCGGGTTTCATTGAGAATCAGGTTGCTGAGATTGCCGTGGCTGATCATCACACCTTTTGGTTTTCCGGTGGAGCCGGAGGTATAAATCATGTAGGACAAGTCGTCGGGCAATGGTTTGGCATCAGCCCAGCTTTTATCCGGAACCGGCAATGCGCCAGGGGTAACGTCCTCCAGAGTGATGGTCTGTTTAGTGTAAAAACCGACGAGGTCTTGATAGTCGTCCACCAGCAGGAGAATTGCTGCCTTTGAATCCTCAAGCATGTAGCGCAGCCGATCTTCGGGGTACTCAGGATCCAGGGGGATATAGGCTCCGCCGGCCTTCATAACAGCAATGACTCCGATGATGAATTCCCGGGTTCGTCCGGAAAGAACACCGATAAAATCCTCTTTCTTCACACCGGAACTCAGGAGTTTCAAGGCCAGGGCATCCGAGGCCGCATCCAGCTGGGCATAGGTGATACTGCCTTTTTTATCCTTAACGGCGCTGTGATCCGGGAATTTTTCGGCAGCAATGCAGAAAAGATCGACAAAGGTCTGTCCCTGAAATCGGGGGTCATCAACCATATCCCGTTCCTCGTCAAACAGCAGCTGGATCCGGGACAGGTCGTCACCGATGAGCATCTGCCTGGCGGCCAGAGCGACATTGGCAAGGAGGGCATCCATGGAGCTGTCTTCATACCGATTTCCCTGGAAGGAGGCCATGAACTGGAATTGTTCATCCTTGATTGAAATGACCACGGTAATCGGGGCATTGGCATCCTCGCTTTTGACCACGATGGGCTCAGCGGGAAGGCCGCCGATGGTGTCGCAGGCAAAATGTTCTCCCTGGTAAACAAACAGGATATCCGAGCTGACCCCAAAGGCCTGGTTGATTTCTGAAAATGCATAAACATCGTGATCGATGCTGTTGATCAGCTGGTTTTGAGTGGCGCTGAGGAGTTCGGAGGCACTGGAGTCCAGATTGCAGTAAACTGGCAGGGTTTTGACGTACATCCCGGTGGATCGGGCGATCCGGGAATCATTCCGGCCGTTGCAGATAGTGGTGAATACGCTGTGGGTATTCCGGTTATACCGGCCTAACACATAGCCGAATATCCCCGCAAAAAAGGCGTTGGGGGTGATATGCTGCTGCTTGCAATAGGCGGCAATGGCCTCAATCGCAAGATCTCCGGGGACTAGCGTTACTTCCCCCAGAAAAGGGTTGCCATCCCTTTGATCCGGTTCAGGGAGAAAATTGGTGTCGCAGCCATCAAAAATCGAGGTGTAATAGGCTTTGGCCCGGGTGTAATCGTCCGAGGCCCGGTTCTGCTGCTCGTCCAGAGCGGCTTCAAAACCGGTGTAGGTTTCAGCTTCGGGTTTTTCCCCGGCGTAAGCTGTGTTGATGTCCTGCAGCAGGATGGCCAGCGAGGTTTCGTCACAGATCATATGGTGGCTGTCCATAAAGAAATAATTGCCCTCTTTTGTCTGGTAAAGAGTCACATTAAACAGCCGACCTTCAATGAGTTTAAAAGGGACCACCAGGTCGTCCATATCCAGGTAGTCTTTGGTCCGGACGGTGAAGGGATCATCGTCCCGTCGTCTTTGCATAATTTCCCCGGCAGTATCCATAAAGAAACGGGTTTTGATATAGGCATGGGCGTTGATGGTTTCTTCAATGGCTGTTTTCAGCCGGTTCAAGTCCACATCGGCATGGAGCTTAAACAACACCGGCATATGGTAAAGCAGTTCCTTCGGCCTGGCCATGGACTCCACAAACAGACCCATCTGGGTTTGCGAAACAGGGTAGGCCTCACGTTGGTTATCAGCGGTCACCGGGGTTCGTGTCTCGGCCGTTGCGAGGACTGCCTCCAACTTCTGAACCGTTTGGGTTTCATTGATATTTTTCATATTTAGGTCATTCCTTCCTGAAAGCTTTTATTTGAATTTTTAGTCAAGGGCGTGTCACAATGATGTTGATATTGGGTCGGCAGCATAAAGAAAGCGCATTTTCATATTCGGCGGGTCGCCTTTTGTGCAAACAGCCAGTTTGAAGTTTTCACATACCGTTGTTTGATAAAAACCATAGGGCATTTGAATTTCATTCGCATAAACTTTGATGTCATTTTCCATCGCAATGCGAAAGGCATCCAGGGGGAGCTTAAATCCAAGTCCGGTGGCTTTCATATAGCTTTCTTTCAGCACCCAGTAATCAAAAAAAGTTTCCCCGGGACAGTCGGAGGCCATCATGTCCCGGTACTCAGTGCCATAGAAAAACCGTTTGGCGATTGCAAGATCAATATCCGTGACCTTTTCCACATCGGCGCCGATTTCCCGGTTGGAAAAGGCACAGATGGCCAGGTTTTCCGAATGCGAAATGTTAAAGAAAAGTTTCGGGTGTTCCCGGATAAAGGGTTTTCCATGTTCATTAGGGGCAATGGTTAGTTCCTGTTCCCTGAGGCCAAAGTCTTTAAGTCCGGCCTGAAACAGCAACCCGGCAGCCAGGCTCAGATTTTTATCCTTGGGAAAGATAAACCGATCGATTTTTTTCTGACGGGCAGGGGAGAGGGTATGATACCTGTCCCAAAATAGTGCGTTATCCTCCAGCTCATCGGTTAGCATCAAATAGGTTATACTCATTTTTGATGATTCCTCCTCTTTTGATGATAATTGAATGATCCCTTTGGCACTGGGATAGTGATAATTTAATTTTAACCAGTGCCGTCGGTAATGTAAAGAAATACATTTTAGAATGCATGACTGATTGCCGCAGTTAATCAGGTGGAGCAGACTTTTTTTGCATGTATTATATTTGCATATATACTGTTATCGATTATAATATGAGTATCTTTGTAAACGGTTGATGCAATAATACCAAAAGAAGTCTTTTATCTGCTTAAAAAGATTTTTGAAGAAGCAACAATGCATCGTTTATGGTATTATTAAAAGAGTTGGCAGACTTGAAAAAAATGCGATTGAAAATCGCGTTTGGTTCCATTCATACAACTAAGAGAGTAGAATATGAGGGTGGGGAGAGTATCTATACCGATACCGTGCTTTCCGGGATTTATGATGAAGAAAATAACTTCAAGGAATTACTTGCGGTCAGTCGGGATATTACTGAAAAAGTGAAAATGCGCAAGAAAATCAAAAAACTGTCAGAAACCGATAAACTCACCCAGCTTTATAATCGGGTTAAACTGGACTGTGAACTGGAGAATGAATTAAACCGGATAAATAATAGTACCGGGAACTTTGGTTTGATTATGATTGACATTGATCATTTTAAACAGGTCAATGATTGTTTTGGACACATGGCCGGAGATGCTGATCGTTAAAGGATTCAATCAATCTGCAATTGCCTCATTGTCCAGCAAACAAATATAAACTTGAAAAAATGAGCAGATCAAAGTAAATTAGGAGGGAAAATATGAAAGCAATTGAATGCACAAAATATGGACCACCGGAAGTTCTTCAACTCAAAGAGGTGAAAAAGCCTGCTCCCAAGGACAATGAAGTGCTGGTAAAAATATATGCGACCGCGGTGCACTCAGGCGATTGCAGAATGCGAAGTCTTAATCTGGATGGTGTTTCATTTTTACAGCGCATCCTGGCCCGGTTGATATTAGGTGTTACAAAACCAAGAAAACCAATACAGGGTTTGTTTCTGGCGGGGGAAATTGAAACAGCAGGTAACAAGGTTGAAAAATTTAAAAAAGGCGACCGGGTTTATGCGCGTACCCCGGATATGCGGTTTGGTGCTTATGCCGAGTATACCTGCTTGCCTGAAAATAGTATTATGGCGTTAAAACCGGCCAACGCAACTTATGAGGAAGCCATGGCTGTTCCGTTTGGAGGTCTTTCTGCCTTGTATTTTCTTAGAAAAGGCAAAATTCGAAGCGGCCAAAAAGTTCTTATCTATGGAGCTTCTGGAGCGGTAGGGACTTCCGCTGTACAGCTTGCCAAGTACTATGGGGCGGAAGTTGCCGGGGTATGCAGTACCGGGAATTTAGAATGGGTGAAATCTCTGGGCGCCGATGCGGTGATTGATTACACGAAAGAGGATTTTACAAAGAGCAACGAGCTTTTTGATCTCATCTTTGATGCCGTAGGTAAAATCTCTTATTCAAAAAGTAAGAAATCCCTTAAGCCGGAAGGAAAGTATGTTTCTGTTGTCGCAAGTGGGCACGCCAAAATGGAAGCGGAAGATCTGATTTTTCTCACAGAGCTTGTTGAGGCTGGGAAGTTAAAACCGGTCATTGACAAATGCTATCCGCTGGAACAAATGGCCGAAGCTCACAGGTATGTTGAGAAAGGCCATAAAAAGGGAAATGTAGTAATAACTGTGGAACATAATAACATATCGGAGGATTGATTGTTATCATTTTCATAATACCTCCACTGAATTATTATTTTATTGGATTCTAAAATGTGTTGTTTATTACCCAAATAATACCCTATGAATAGGGTATTATACAATGATTACAAAGGAAGATATTGAAGTAAAAAAAGTGCGTGTCATGATTAATCGTGCGGTTTCTATATTGAAATCCAAAGGAGAGTTAAATATGAGTACAGAAATTTATTATTTTTCGGGAACTGGAAATTCATTACATGTTGCCGAGGAACTCCAAAAAAAGATTGTGGATTCCAAGCTTATATCTATTGTTAGTCTTCTAAGCAATGATGTGATTGAGATACATGGAGAAACGGTAGGATTTGTATTTCCTCTTCATGGCATGACTATCCCGATTCCAGTAAAAGCATTTATAGAAAAGGTCAATTTAAAATCCTCCCACTATATCTTTGGAATAGTAACGCGTGGTGGTACTAAAAGTTTTTCATTTAAAAAAATAGATAAAATATTAAAAAAAAAGGGCAGGTGCCTGGATTCATGTTTTCATTTAAATATGTTAAGTAATAATCCGAAATTCGAAGGTTATGACATTCCAACAAATGAAACAATAGATACAATGGAATCAGAAATTCAGAATCAACTTAATTTAATCCAGAAAATAATTATAGAAAAGAAAAAAAGCAGAAAAGCGGACTCTACATTCATTGTTCCTTCAGGTTTTATTTTGGAGCGTTTGGTTCTTTTGGGTATGTTTTTTGCTGAGCATATCCGTGTTAAAAATTATCTCTATTCTGATGAAAAATGTAATGGATGTGGTATATGTGCTATGGTTTGTCCTTCCCAAAAGATAAAAATTATTGATGGTAAGCCACTCTGGCAAAATAAGGTTCAATGTTATATGTGTTATGCATGTCTGAATTATTGCCCTCAACAATCAGTTCAAATTAGTTCAACTTGGTTTATGAAATCATATACTCCTAAAAATGGACGGTATCCACATCCTTATGCAAGTTCAAAGGATATTGCTAATCAGAAATAAATACCAGCTCTATTCCGAGCTCAAAAAAGAAATCTTTTCCAGCACGGCCATTGATCTGCTGGTTTCCTTTATTGACATCAATGAGGCCCTGGAAATGTTTTTATCCAAAACTGAAAAACAGTTAAGTGATTAGCTCATGTAGATCGGTGGGACGGTTGTGTTGTGCAGATTCCATTCATTTGAACACGAAAGAACCGTCGCTTCATGCCACCAGCCTAAATCCGTTTCATCCCATCAGGATCCATATACACATTGCGTCGCCTGAAAGGACCGGGTACTGTATACTGGAGCTTCACCCGGTCAAAATCGCTGATTCTTTTTGAATGGAAATAGGGTTTGTCAAAACATAGTGCTTCGCTTCTGAGCCAGTTGGGGACGTCCATTTTATAAAGCTGAAGATGATAGTCGATGATGGCTGAAACAATGGTAAGATAATGGCGTTCTTCATCATCCAAAGCGCCAATATCCAGAGGCACATAAAGGCTTTCCAGAAACCCTTTGTCTTTTGTGGAAAGCAGTTCCAGTAACTGGTTGATACTGGTGTCCAGATCGGGATAAGCATATAAGCTGTTTAAATAGTTATTGCCAATCATAGCCTAAATCATCTCCTAAATATTTTATGAAATTAATCTGACGTTCTCCCAGGAGGGTCATGGGGATGTAGCCAGAAATAAGGTTCAACAGTTGAGTTTTGGTTGTAATATTGAGGGTTTTGGACAATAGATATGCATCGGTAAAATATTTTGAAGGTTCGGGCCGTGCTGCCAGCACTTTCATGGCCAAAAGCTGTTCGGCTTTGGGTTTGAGGATTCTCAGGTTGGAATAGGTTTTGAAGGTCTCCAGTTCTTCTTTTATAATCGACTTCAGTGGTTCGTTGATTTCATCATTAATCCAGCCATCTGAAAGGTTAAAAACAAACTGGGCGTTTTTTAGGATGTGTTCCAGTAATTTATCATTAGCCTGGCTGAATACGCAGTCGATATCTTTGGTGGCGGGTCGATTGTCGTAGACCATGGTCATCATACATCCTTCGTAAATTGTAAGATCAAGCTGCATTGAATTTTCCATAAGCTGCTGGTTCAGATAGTCGAATATTTCCAGCAGTTTGTTTTTATCCAGAAGTCCGATATCGTTGAAAGCTTCCATCATTACCTCCGTTTGTATAACCAATGTGTTGTTTATTACCCATATTATACCATATGAATAGGATATTATCCCATGATTACAAAGGAAGATTTCGATTGCTGAAGAATCGGAAACATGATCAATTTTTTATTTAGGGTGACACGAAATAGTTAAAATCACGTAAGAATTGAATACAAAAAACTTATAAATAAGCTATGTTAAATAATTATATTAGTATGTGGTATACTTTAATACGGACACAATAGTAGATTAGCATGCAGTAATAATTATTTATACAATCTCCACTATAAATATAGGAGGAAAATATGAAAAGATTATATTTTAATAATAAAAATTTAAGGCTATCATATCTTGATTTTGAAGGAAATGGAAAGCCTATACTACTTTGTCTTCACGGACACTTTGGAAATGCAAGAACATTGTCTAAAGTTGCGGAAGCCCTAAAGGATTGGCATGTATATGCTATAGATCAGCGAGGACACGGCTGGAGTGATCATGCGGATAGTAGTCATTACAAGCGAGAAGATTATTTACAAGATATTGAACAGTTTGCAGATCAGGTAATAGACAACCAACCTATGGTTATTTTAGGTCATTCATTGGGTGGAGTCAATGCATATCAATTTGCAGCTAAGCACAAAGACAATGTTAGGGCTTTAATAATTGAAGATATTGGAGTTGAAGTAAATGATGACCTGTCATTTGCACAATCATTTATTGATACGGCTTCTACATTGGAAGCCTTGTCTGAAAATCTAAAGACCTTTGGAATAAATGACTCTCGATACTTTTTAGAAAGTGCTTTTGAAACAGATACTGGATGGCATTTCCGATTTGACAAAAATAATCTTCCGATATCCCAAGCGTCACTAAATGGGGTATGGTGGGATGACTTTCTTGCAACAGATTGTCAAGCAATTTTATTACATGGTAGGCATTCACGTATTGTAAATATAGAACAAATAGAACGAATGGCTAGTAAACGAATTAATACCACTTATCATGTCTTTGAAAATAGTGGACACGCAATACACTATGATGAACCAGACCAATTTATAAAAATCGTTAGTGATTTTTTAGACAAGTTATAAGAAAGGATTATGAGTATAATAATTCGTTGTTTACATAAAATGTGAATTAAGGGAAGCCATTTTTGGCTTCCCTTTTCTTTCCCATATTTGGACCATGTAGTTCAGCAATTGAAAAGCGATGTTCTGACAGGATAACTTTTATGCTCGAAGAGAAAATAAATATAGCCTTCTTTATTGTTGATATTATACATGATGCGGGTTTAATATTCCATTAAATCTTTTATGGGTACAGTGCCTGGGAAGTTTCAGTTATTTTCAAGAATATTACCAAAACATATTTTTCGATACCTATTCACTTTTTTAAAGAAATTGATGATGGTTGGCTGGATGATTTATGCACTGAAAGAAGAGATTGGGATGATTAAACTCTAAAATAAAAATGTGGCTAATATAATAGCTATTACTTGACAAAAACAGTGTTTATAGATACTATATTAGCTATGAATATTGAATTTTTCAATCAAAAAACCCCCAATGAGATCGATACCTTAATCGCGCAACGAATTCGAAGCATCCGTAAAAGACAGAAGCTATCACAGGAAAAACTGAGTGAAAAATCAGGAGTAAGCTTGGGTTCTGTGAAAAGATTTGAACGCAGCGGTGAAATTTCCTTGAGTTCATTGACCAAAATTGCAATCGCATTAAAGTGCGAAGATGATCTGATCAACTTATTTCAGGATCTGACCTTTGAATCTATACAGGAGGTAATCGATGGACAAAATTAAAACAGTGTCAGTCCGATATAATGGCAGGCTTGTTGGAACAATGGCACTTTACAAGAATAGACAGGCCGCTTTTGAATACAGCAAGGAATGGCTGAATGATGGCTTTTCCATCAGTCCATTTTCACTGCCGCTTACGCAACGTGTATTCATACCAAAAGTTGAACCATTTGAGGGCTTATATAGTGTATTTGCTGACAGCCTGCCTGACGGATGGGGTCGTTTGCTGGTAGATCGACTGCTATTAAAAAAATCATATTAACCCTTTTGAAATCAGTAGCCTGGACAGATTGGCAATTGTTGGGCCATCGGGAATGGGAGCATTGACCTATGAACCCGTCCATCAGTTTGAATTATCGAATCAGTCCGTTGATCTTGATAAGATAGCTGCTGAATGTGCCAATATGCTCCGGACGGATTATTCGGATAATTTGGATGATCTGTTCAGGCTTGGTGGTTCTTCCGGCGGTGCAAGACCTAAGATATTAACCACTATTGACGATATCGAATGGATCATTAAATTTCCTTCATCAGATGATGCAAAAAACATAGGCTTACAGGAATATCAGCATTCTTTGTGTGCCAGGGAATGTGGAATTTCAATGGAAGAAACAAAACTTTTTTCTTCGGATACAGGCCCGGGCTATTTTGGAACCCGGAGATTTGACAGAAGGATCGATACCAACGGGAAAATAAAGCGCATTCATATGGTTTCTGTAAGTGGGATACTCGAGACTTCTCATCGTATCCCAAATTTGGATTATAATATCTTGATGAAGCTGACGTTGGAATTGACAAAAGATTTTTCCGAGGTTGAAAAAATGTACCGACTTATGTGCTTCAATGTTTTTGCCCATAATAAGGATGACCATTCGAAAAATTTCACTTTTCTGTATAATGATGAAAAAGATGGATGGTTTCTTTCCCCAGCCTATGATTTGACCTATAGTGTTTCCATCGGCGGCGAGCATGCAACCTGTGTTAATGGCAATGGAAGAAATCCGTGTCTCAGGGATATACTTGAGGTTGCAAAGAATATTGGCATGACGGAGCGAAAAGCAAAAGTCATTGCCGAGGAGATAAAAGATATCGTTGCTGCTTACAAATTGAGTAATTATAAATAGGGGTTTAAGTCAATCGTGCCTGGCGCACTTAAGTTAATCATCATTCATCAGGTTTCGGAACTGACTCATGCTCATAAACGCAGCCTGATCGCCTGTGGTATTTATATTTCAGTGGCATCCATGATCCTTGAAAGCGGCAGCCTGCAGACGGGGATAGAGCTCGGGGTCAGCAAAGCCCTTGACTATTATCAACACCATGATGCCTTCGCCGAAGAACACCAACCAGGATATCTCCGGTGTTTATATAAAATTTGTAAATTCACAAATTATCACCAATGCCAATGGTAATGCTGTTCTCTACCAGTACAACGATGGTGCCGAAGGCCTGTCAACCTGGTCTAACACCGACTTCAGCTATTCGGTTTACTGCCCTGCGGGCTTTAACCTCACCGCGATGCAAAGCATGGTTAATACAATCAAGTAAAAAAAATGACATTAAAAAAGGGACCAAAAGAGATCAGAGGGGCGGTTCTTTAAGTTGGTCGAACGGAGACGTGGAGGTACGTTATGTCAAAACAGTATTGTTTTATTTTACCGGAACAGGTAATTCACTGGCGATTACCAGAAAAATTGCCGAAGGTTTAACCGATGTTACTATTGTACCGATGCTTAAAGGAGATGTTAATAAGAGTAAATTCAACAATAAAGGATATTGTCAGTAAATAATAAAAAGTGAAAAAACCAACTTTATCAGTTTTCAGGTGATTGAAACAATGCCTTGAGATTGGATCCTGACACCAACTTATAAACTTGTTAACTTAACTCATTACGAATATAACAAACACTTCGAGTCGACCGTTTTTATATGGAAAGTTAGCTTGACATGACTCGCTGATTATGATATCTTGTCTATGGAAAGTGCACTTTCCGTTATTTTGATAGTGAGGTAATACTTTGAAAAACAAGCTGGAAGAAATACGCAGGCAACGGGGCATAAAGCAGGAAGAACTGGCAACCGCTTTGGAGGTATCCAGGCAAACGATTGGCTCTCTTGAAAATGGAAGATATAACCCATCGATCCTATTAGCCTTTAAAATCGCCCTCTTTTTTGATATGTCAATTGAAGAAATATTTATTTACGAGGAGGAAAAACCATGTTAAAAAAACGATCATTTTATGTTGTCATGCTGATTATCGGTATGTGCTGCATTGGCGCAAGCTTCTTTTTTAATGATGCTAATTTGAAGCCCATCGCAGGCAGCTTAATCGGAATCGGTGCTGGTTTTATTGGGATGAGCATTGCAAATCTGATCATGAAGCATATGGAACGTAAAAATCCTGCCCTTGAAAAGCAGTCCCAAATCGATTATAACGATGAACGAAACATCACAATTCGTAATCGGGCAAAGGCTGAATCCGGGGACATCACCCAGTGGTTGATTATGGGTATCGCCTATATTACCATCCTTATATCCGCACCTTTATGGGTTACACTGGCGGTGGTTATCGTGTTTCTTATTTACCATTTTATTGGTCTTTATTTAATAAACAAATATCAAAAAGAAATGTGAGGATTCACGGCATTGACCTATGGACCCGTCCATCTGTTTGAATTATCGAATCGCCCGTTGATCTTGATAAGATAGCTGCTGAATGTGCTCCGGATGGATTATCCGGAGAGATTCGGTTGATCTTTGTGGTAGGAATATTGGCTTTATAAGATTTTTAATAAAGTGGGAAGCTGTTGAAGTAAAAAAAGTGCTTGCATGGTACCACCCAAAATAAAATAATTAAACAACTATTAAACAATTGCGAACCCTTACGGCCTTTAATTTAAAACTCTCTAAAAAGTATACCGATAATTTATTCTTAAACATGCAAAATCAATGGCTAATGAAAAATAGAGTGGCGGTGTCTGCCCTTAACTTTTGGAACTTAACTTATGGAGAATGCACGTTCTTATCGACCTGCAAATAAAGAAACGAAGCACTGACCAGTGGTTGTGAATTTCTCAACACTGGTCAGCGCTTCTGGTGTAAGAGATTTGCCTGACACCAACGTATATGTTTTCGACGCCATCATGGTTGTCATTCATTAAATGGAATGACTTTATTGACAATATATGGTATAAATATTATATTAAAGATTATTTTGGGCTATGTCAGCGACAGGGATTTATGATTTTCATCAATTTATTATGAGAAGGGAGCTTCGCGAAAATGACAGGAGAAACGATGAATCCTCTGGTAGAGGCTATTATTGTGGGGGACTGCGCTCAGTCCATCAATCATGCCAGAAATTTATTCGATTCCGGGATTAGCGCCGAGAAATAGTTGTTAACGGGATTGAGGTTGCAATGAGACAGCTGGATGAAAAATGTACCATGGAGCAGTTCAACCTTTTGGAAATCATGCTCACCGGGAGAGCTGCAACGGAAGTTATAAAATATCTCTTTCCTTCCGGTCAGATTGTGACGGCAAGAAAAGGAACCATTGTCCTAGCAGTTCTGGAGGGTGATGTCCACGATATTGGCAAGAATATTCTCAAGATGATTTTAATTGCCAGCGGATACAGGGTGGTTGACTGTGGGAAAAACTGTTTGTAGGATGCGTATTAGGTCCTTTAACTCTGGCTACCCAGTTGCTTGGAATGGAAAAGGCTTTGTATCTGGCCATTGACGAACCAGAGGTGTTTATCAAACTGCTGGATTTTTGTACTGAAGTGGCCATTGCTTTTGGTCTTGCGCAAATCAAGGCGGGCGCCCATTTACCAATGATATTTGATCCCTCGGCATCTCCGGCGGTCGTCCCTCCCCAGTTTTTCAGAGAAATTGAGCTGCCACCGCTTCAAAAAATATGCCGGATCTTTGCTGAAGCAGGAGCAATTGCAAACTGGCTTCATATTGCCGGTCCATCCGCTTCCATTTTGCCTTTTTATCCAAGTATTGGGGTTGATATTGCGAATTTCGACTATCCTGTGACCCCTCAGCAAGCTGGCGAGGCACTCCCCAATATGTGCCTGGATGGGAACCTCAAATCAATTTCCTTTATTGAAGACAGTCCGGAAGAGATCACGGCCAGGGCCGCTGAGCTTTTGAATTATTTTGACACCCGGGGCGGATTTATACTGTCAGCCGGATGTGAAATCTCACCGCAGTCGAGACCCGAAAATATTGCCGCCATGGTTAATGCGGTAAGAAAGAACAGGTGATGTGATGTATTTCCTTTCTTTTCTTCAAGAGGGAAAAGAACACCAAATCCCTTTTGATATTGGCGTGACCATACGTGAAATACTGGATACCACCAATCTGCGAGCGTTCGTCATCGGATGCAGCGGCAATAGGGGCCTGCGGGATGTGTCAGGTTCACATCAGTGAGGGAGAGGTAAATGAACCCCAACCCAATGAACAGGTTCACCTTTCCCTGGACCAGATCAACCAGGGAATTCGTCTTGCCTGCCAGACCAGACCCCTTCAAAATATTCGGATGGAATTGCTCTATCCCATTTGTGAATCTAAATGGAGAATTATTCCCAAAGATGACTATTTTTTAGATACCCATATGAACGTCCAGTCTTTTAAGAGCTGAGGAACCAAAGGGGATATGCGGCTCGGGAATGGTCGATGCGATCGCATATCTTGTTGAAAACGGTAAACTTAATGACCATGGAAAGATCTTATCACAAGACGCATCCGAAGGGTCTTTCGTTTTGGATAAAAAGCATAAAATCATGCTGAATAATCATGACATTGATGTTTTTCAGCGTGCCAAGGCTGCTGTGGGAACAGGCATTGACTGCTTGCTGGAAAATGCCGGAATAAACCTGGGGGATATTAAAAAAAATTATGTCAGTGGGGCTTTCGGGGTTTCCTTGAATGTGGCAAATGCCCAAAAAATAGGCCTCTTACCTGAAATTGCGCCTCAAAACGTCATATTGGCAGGAGATACTGCTTTAGCCGGGTGTGAATTCCTGCTATTAAAAGGAGATTCGATGGCATTGGTTGAAAAAGTTAAAAGCAAGGCTTCGCTTTTAAATTTATCAAATTATCCGGAATTCTTTGAAGTCTTTCTGAAAAATCTTTTTTTGAAACCCATGAGGAGCACTAATGATGAAAAAAGCACCAGCAGGAAACAGTTCCCAGTTTGAAAGTTTTATTAAAGCGACCCAATATATTTTGTGACTGACACCAAAGCAGGACATATGGGAACATACCGGCAACTTAATCGTCGAGTATTTCAATGCAAAATGGGTTGCCTATGTTCAATGCGATAAAAATAAAAAGATCATCGTTTATTCCAGTACCTCGTCTGAGATTGAACTGCTCTTAGGTTTATATGACGGTCAGATCAAAGAGATCATACTGGATACTCTTGAGAGTGGATTTATCGCCCTGGAAGACATAAAATCTCCGGAACCTTTAAAGTCGGTTTTTATACCTGTTATGAATGGGGATTTAGCGGACAAAATAATGATCATTGCCCATAAATCAATTGAACCCCTTCCTAGGGAATTGATCAATGTCTATCTGGGCTTTGCAGGCCTGGTGGGAACAGTCAATGAGCTCAGGGGCGGTGGTGGTTTTCAGAGATATTACGCAAAGAAAACTGGCCGAAGAGGAGCTCGAATATTTTGCCTTTACGGATCCGATGACAGGGGTTTCTAACCGCCGAACCGGTTTAATGATATTGGAGAAGGAACTGGTTCTGGTACCAATAAAAGGTGCGCCTTTATCAATATGTTTTCTTGATGTGGATGGTCTCAAAAATGTGAATGACATCTGGGGACATGAAGAGGGCGACTGTTTAATTAATGTTATTACATCAAGCATTAAATCATCCATCCGAGAGATTTATACCATCAGTCGTATGGGGGGAGATGAGTTTCTCATCATTTTTCCGAGGTGTCATGAATCGGAGGCTGAACAAGCAGTCAGGAACATTAGGGCTAAATTGAAAGCGTACGATAGGAAAGGCGAAAAACCTTATAAGCATTCTTTTAGCTATGGAATCATAGAAATAACAGAGGCGTCCAAATTAAGTGTCAATGATGTCATTAAAGGGGCAGATGAGAAGATGTATCAAAATAAGGCCTTAAAAAAGAAGGGGGAAACACAATGAATGAAAGATCAGTGCCTGAAAAACCTCCGAAATTTAAAAAAACGATACTAGGATGTAGGCAGTCCCCCGGCTCTAAAAAATGAAACAATCGTGGTTGATTAAAATTGAAACGAGGTAAACTATGAAATTCTCAACTTTTTATTTCAGTGGCACCGGCAACACCCGCTGGGCAGTGGAAACCTTTAACGCCATCATCAGTGAAAAGGGCCACCAGGCGGACCTGTTTTCCATCGACTACGGGGAAAATCTTAGCGATGAGCACATCCTGAAAATTGTCCGGGATGCGGACGGTATCGGTCTGGGCACGCCCATCTACGGCGGGGATCTCCCGCCCATTATGAAGGAATTCATCGACCGGCTGATCAAACTTCTGAAACCCTTCCAGACCGAAAAGAAAACCTTTGTGATCAACACTTTTGGCTATGTGAACGCTTTTGGCCCCAACGAGATGAAAAAGCTGCTGGCCGGTTCGGGCCTGGTGCTGACCGCCTATGTCAACATTCAGCTGTGCAACAATGTGAACACGACCACACCGGTTGACCGGGAGATGTTGACTAAACGAATAGCCAAGGGGAAAGCAGAGCTGACCCGGCTGGCGGACCGCCTGCTGTCCGGCCGAAAGCGGATCAAAGGGCACGGGCCCCAGTTAATGATTGGCGCCATGATCCGCAAGAAATCACCGGATGCCATTGCCAGACATCATCAGACCTTGGGTGTCAACATGGACACCTGTACCCGCTGCATGACCTGTGTCAATAACTGCCCAACCCAATGCATCCTGTTTGATGAAGGGGAGGGGTTTACCTTTCTGTCGGGGTGCACGGCCTGTATGCGCTGTTACAACTTCTGCCCAACCGGTTCGATCACCTTGGGGGGTATTTATGACGATCCTCTTGAGGTTCCCCGTTATCAGGGGCCGGTGGAATGAGTCTCTTTACCTTGACGGTGTCATACTCATTTAACTTATTAAATTTAACTTATTGAAAAAGAACTGACATAAATGAAAATATGAAGAGGAAAAATCGTTTCCTGCACGGCCATTGATCTGCTGGTTTCCTTTATTAAATGGAGCGGTCGCCGATTGATTATTGACGACCTTCGGGATTTCACTGAATATTTCACGCTAAAGATACCACCGGTATTCAATTGGATACCGGCAGTACACTCAGATTGGTCCGATTGTCAAATCGAATAATCTGAATCGAATCAAATTATAAGAGTTGTTTCTAGAGATTTCCAAACTATTTTTTCCTTTAAACTAAAATTGGTTTGCCATACCCTACAAAATCAAAATCCAAGCCCGAGCCTGCAAAATCAGTGCTATCCAAACCAATCATAATTTTACCAATATTTGTCATGAGATATCTATTACCTGAAAATAATGTTGTTGAAACACCACGCCCATACCAAATGTCTTGATCGAATTCAGTAGCCTCTTTGTGAAACACAACAACTTCTGCATTTAAACCTTCTGCTTTCATTTTTCCCACCCATTTTTTCATGATATCCACCCCTCGTTGATAATAATAAATTAAATTTACAGCTATTATAAATTTTTTTTCAACTAACTTCAAGATAAATATTCGTAAACTTACTATAAAATAAATACAAAGTAAATATTAGACTAATAAAATTTAGAACATTTTAACAAATAAACATAAGTGACTCAATATGCATTTTTTGCATATTGCAAATTCGGACCGTCCAGTCGCCTTTTATCGTCATTTCTGTTGGCTATCGTGTGAAGTCTCAGCAAGGCACTAAATATGGTACCACTAAAAATAGAATAATCCAACAACTATTAGCATGATTGTGGCGGGTAGATTTTATTAAAATCACGCCGATAATGATTGCGCATTACTTTAAATTCCGATAGAATGAGTCTTAGTACAAATATCTGTATCCCATCAAACTAGGTCAAAGTGTCGGGAGTGGGGGAATCACCTCTATCCAAAAGAGTGCCTCAACTAGATAAAAGGGTTTGTTGCGGCTTCTTTAAACGAAACATTCACCGCTTTTTTCACCACCAAGCAAAAAGGTGAGAATGGCCACCAAAGAAGAAGTGTTTGAATCCATTGTGGTCATTTTAGATTGGCGGCAATTAAGGAAAATTGAAAAATCCAAAGAAAATAGAGGTTATTGAAATGGAAAAAACAGTTATAAAAGAACAAGCGGTTAATTCTGGCCAACGTGAGGCCACTGGTTCGGTTGGATGGTCAACCCGTTATAAAGATCCCTTGATCATTGAAGCGGCAAAAAAGAAAAATAAAGCAGTAATTGGATTCGCATGGGCGTTGATCCTGGTATTCCCCCTGGGCTTTCTCATAGCAGGACTGTTTTTCAAAACCATGACCCTTGTGGCTGGGCTGATCATCGGCATCGCCCTGGGGGTTGTGATGTTAGTCCTCAATCGGTATTACTTGACGACAAGGAGAGGTCAGATATGGGAAGGCGTCATCACCGAAAAATATCAAAAGGAAAAATCCGAAGAAGGTGATTCCGGCAATGATGGCATCGACTATGTGCTTGTGGCTAAGAAAAATAACGGCAAAACGCATTCGATGATTTATCATAACAGACCGGAAATGTATGACTATTTTCAAATCGGAGACCGTGTGCGGTACCATGTGGGTTTGTCTACCTATGAAAAATATGATAAATCCAAAGACCGCATCATCTTCTGTAACGTATGCTCAGCAGAGAACCCGATTTCAAACGACCGATGTGAAGTCTGCAACAAACCTTTGTTCAAATAACAATTAAATTATTTTCAGAGTATTTTGAAGGCTGCCTGTCATACCATTGGCAGCCTTTTGTTATGCTTACGGTTATCTAAGTTTAGATTAAACCCAGACCCATCGGGGTCTGGGAAACAGGATAGGCATTGCATTTGTTTTCCACCCCGGATGGTGCGAAATTTTCTTCGTCTTGTGATGTAAAGAAATACATTGCTGAATAGCGTTACTGATTGCAGAAATAATAGGGCGGAGCAGACTATTTTTTTCAGGTTTTATATTGCAAATATACGGTTATCGAATATAATACAAGTATATTTGTAAATGTTTGATGCAATAATAACAAAAGTAATCTTTTATCTGCTTAAAACGATTTTTGAAGAAGCAACAAGTCATCGTTTATGGTATTATTAATAAAGTTGGCAGACTTTAGAAAAAAGAGATTTGAAATCGCCTTTAGTTCCATTAATACAGCTAAGAGAATAGAATATGAGGATATCGAATGTTAAGTAGTAATGCAAAAGCCATGATCAATTATGTTAATGGGATATTGAATGATAAAAAACTGAATAATAATTTCCCGGCGATCGCTGCGAGTGATGCTGACTTTTTGGAACTGGACCAAAACCTTCGGACCATCAGAAATTTTGCTGAAGCACTGAGAGTCGGAGATGTCCACTGCGATATCCAGGGGGAGGGGTTTGTGCTGGACTCTTTTCAAATTTTTCAAAAGGCCTTTAAAAGTTCCGATGGAAAAATTCGCGGGAGCAGCCCCTCAAAAATCCTTGGGATAAAGGGCCAAGAGCCTCGTTCCGGTGAACTCCTTGATGTTTCCGCCATCAAAAAGCTGGAAAATAAAATCAAAGAGAGTGAGAAAAGTCACCGTCTTTTGACAGATAACGCCAGCGATATTATTGCGACAGTGGATCTGTCCGGGAATTTCACCTATATCAGTCCGTCAGTTGAAAAAATAACCGGTTATACCCCGGAAGAAGTCATGAAGCGTTATCGGGAAATCGGCTATTTTCTCCCCGGGGTGCAAAAAGATATGGATAAAGCCAGGGAGAACATTAAAGTAATGGTGGAAAGGGGGGAACACTTTGATTCCATCAATTTTGAACAACGACAGGTTCGTAAGGATGGGGAAAGTATTTATACCGATACCGTGCTTTCCGGGATTTATGATGAAGACAATAAATTCAAGGAATTACTTGCGGTCAGTCGCGATATTACTGAAAAAGTAAAAATGCGCCGGGAAATCAAAAAAATGTCGGAAACCGATAAACTCACCCAGCTTTTTAATCGGGTTAAACTGGATGCTGAACTGGAGAATGCATTAAACCGGGCAAAAAACAGGTCTGCGATTTTTGGTTTGATTATGATGGACATTGATAATTTTAAACAGGTCAATGACAGTTTTGGACACATGGCCGGCGATGTGGTATTAGTGGAGCTGGCAGAGCTTTTTAAAACCAGCATCCGGCCCGGCGACATCGTCGGCCGATGGGGCGGGGAGGAATTCATGGTGATCCTCCCGGATACTGATGAAAACGGCACCGTGGAACTGGCGGAAAAGATCAGAAGAAAAGTCAGTGAAAACCGTTTTTCCAAACAGGACGGCATTACCATCAGTCTGGGTGTTTCGGTTTTCAACGACGATACTTCGGTTGACACCATCATTTACCGTGCCGATCAGGCCCTTTATGTTGCCAAGAATAATGGGAGAAACCGGGTTCAGGTGATGTGATTTGGAATGAGCTATACAGCCTTTTTGTGAATTTATGACCGATTACATGGCTTAAACTGATAAAAACCAAGCGAAAAAATAACCAATTATTATTAATATTTTGAAAAGAGGAATAACAATTATGAAATGCGATATTTGTCAAATAAATGAAGCTGATAATCAAACACCTGATGGTGGAAATTTCTGTTCGATCTGTGAGAATAAATTTATGGAAGCTATGGATGATGAAAACAAGATGAAGGATTATTTAGAAGCTATGTCTGATGAGAAAAAGATGGATGCCTTTATGACAGCTTTCCTTGGTGTGAAAAGGATCGATTGATTTTTAAACACATATTCCAAACTAAAACTGCAAACAGCCCAGACATTGTCTGGGCTGTTAATGGTATGAGATAAAAGCAAGTCTTACAAAAGTCCGATTTTAGGAATTTTCTCAATCCCGTTCGCGGTACACTGAACCTTGATGAATCCATTATTCACAGCATCTACAAAAATATGTGCCAATTTAGGATCAAATTGCAAGCCGGCTTCTTCTTCAATAATCTCTAACGCACGACTCACAGAATAAGGTTCCTTATAGGAGCGCACGGATAACATGGCATCAAAGGCGTCTGCAATACATAAAATTCTTGCAGACACAGGAATGTCATCTTTAGAAATCCTTCTTGGATAGCCTTTGCCATCATAACGCTCGTGATGTCCGATCACTGCCGGAATGACATAATCAAGGGAGGGAAGGTGACGAATTATTCCAATGGAATTTTCCACATGTCCCTTCATAATTTCATATTCTTTTGCTGTCAGTTCGCCTGGTTTATTAAGAATATGTTCCGGGATCCCAATCTTGCCAACATCATGGAGCAATGCGGCTTCCCTGATACTCTTGGCAGTTTCTTTATTCATTCCGTAAGCGTAGGCAAGCTCTACGGCATAATAAGCGACATTATTGGAATGATCAAAAGTATAGTGGTCTTTGGTATCAATTGCCGCGGTCAGTGCATAAATGGTTGTTTCATAATCAGAGTAGACATTCTCCTTTTGCCCGAGGGTGTCAGTGGTTACGTTCCCGGCAACACGATTTTGATCGCGCTCAGAGTAGGTCATAATGGCATTTTTACCATTTCTTTTGACATGATAAATGGCTCTGTCTGCATTGTCGATCAATTCTCTTACGCTACTTGCCGCATAGGGTATGGAACAAATGCCACCACTTAATGTCAGCGTTTTAAAGCTATACTCTGCGACACCTTTATTCATATCTGATATTTGTAACCGGATGGTCTCAGCCAGATTCTTTGCACCTAATAAATCATAAAAAGGAAGAATAATTGCAAACTCCTTCCCGCTGTATCTTGCCACATAGCCATTGCTGCCGACACTGGCCTGAATAATCCTTGAGATCTTCTGAAGGGCAATATTCCCCTCCTTATTGCCATATAATTGGTTATATAGTTTGAAATCATCAATATTCAGGATGATCAATGCTAAAGAGTGGCCTCTGTTATTTTCATATTCATTCTGAATGGTTTCATAAAAATATTTGCGATTTAACAGCCCTGTCAGTTCATCAGTACGAGCCTCCAGGTATACCTTCTCGTATAGTCTTGAATTTCTAACCGCAATGGATCCAATCGAATCCACAGAACCCAGGAAATTAATATCATCATAGGTAAAACTGCTATGTTTATCTTTTCCGGAAAGTAGTACGATTCCCACCAGTTCCGCGGCATCTTTTAGTGATACAAAACATTCGATATTTAAATCTGTGAATTGTTTTTTCTCATCTTCCCACATCGATTTATAGGCAACGGTACGTTTGAAATCTTTCATTAACAGGCAGCCCGGGTTGTTGGATAACCATGTAACAATCGGGTTGTCTTTCTGTATGCAAACCAACTTTTTATCGAGGGCACTGGTGCTGTGTACCATAACAAAGGAATCGTCTTTCTCATTTCTAATACAAATATATATTTTTTTTACAGCAATTGTTTTTTGAATGACATCCACTAATGCTTCCAGAATCTCATTGACATTCAAACTTTTCGAAACAGTCAGACTAAACTCTTTTAAATTTTTTGCTTGATGAATTTCCTCTTTTATAAAAACTTTATCAATAAACTGCTTCATACCTTGATAGATCAAGAAATTAGCCATAGTAAAAAAGACAGCAATGATTAATACACTGTGTTCTTGAAAGCTCGAAAAATTCGTATCAATAAATGATTGAAATAAACCAATAAAATTTGAAAACAGCAACAAGGATAACCCTGCCGCAATCGCATAGCAACTGCCTCGTGACACAAGGAGATTTAATTTAAATAACCGGCGCATATATAATGCATAAAACAAGAAAAACGCAAAACAAACCCCGGATAGGATATCCGTTGGAAACCCTTTAAAAAATGGAATAAACAGGGCAAGATGACCGATCACTATAATAAAAATACCTAAGACGATGGGCGTAAACTGTTTTTTGGCCATTTCATGGGTTTTGCTGTATTTAAATAATAAGTAAAGCATATGAAGTGTAATTGCACCGCAAATAGCAAATAAGAGTGTCACCGGCCAGGAAATACTATAGACAAAGCTTACTTTTCCATCGGCTGCGGTTATGGCTTCCGGGGCACTGAGAAAAAACCCTGTCGAAATATTGATGATATTCACCAGAGCGATGATCAGCAAATAAAACATTTTAAAGAATCGATCTTTTAACCCTATAAATTCAACAATAAAAATAAAAAATGCATAGGGAACTAAGATGAAACCGAGAATGGAGACATTATACCAAAATTCAAGGTTCGGCCATAACTGCATTCTCATGCACAGAGAACCGCCTGTCCATAAAATCATTGCGGCTAAAACAAGCAAAAATGAGTTGATCAGTTTATTTTTTTTTGCAGCCATAAAAGCCAGAAACAAAAAGGTGTAACAACATAAAGCGATGACGGGAATGAATACAAAACTATCCATCATACGCCTCGCCTGCCATTGGCCGTGAAGTTTTGCTTTTCAATTGATAAAAGTTCCTTAATATGATAGACAGATGGATTGATATGCCTCATTTTTCTGCCTGTCTGTTTTTCATATTCGGCAAACGACCCGCTTTTTAAAATGGTAATCTCTAAAGGTTCCATTCCTAAAATATGCTTTAAGTCTTTATAATCGTGATCAACATATTTGAAATAAACCGTTAAATGTTCTTTGAGTATTTCCTTGCTGAGTCCACGACTGGAAATGGAAGACACACTGATTTCAACATACATGTGCAGAAAGGGACGATTTTGTTTATTATACTCCTTTACAGCAATCCACTCCTTGATGTCAAGGCCTGACAGATCTACTGCACTTTTAATCGAATGTTCTGAAATCCGTGTAAAGCCAGCAATATCGATGATGGTGGGAATCCTGTCGATATATTGAAAACGGGGAATCCTGGTCTTGTCGTCGTCATTTTCTAACCCGATACAGCGATAAACGTCACCGACCCGGTACCGCATAAAGGCTCCCCCTTTAAGTACAGAAATCACCAATTCGTACTTTTCTCCCGAAATGACCTCATTCATTAGATAGGTTTTGGGCTGATAGCTGACATCGTCAATACTTCGGTTCATTTCATCTTCAGGAATAAATTCGTAAAAACAGGCGTCAGGAAAGAAGTACATCCCATTCCTTGTCCAGGTTTCAGTTCCGATACAGGAAGGCTCTGTTCCGGCAAAAATCTCCATGGGACGAATGCCCCATAGATCTTCCAGGTCATCTTTATAACAATGGTTATCCGTGCCGGCAACCATAAAACCCTTAAGCTTAAATAAATCTTTAGGTTTTAAATCCCGATTTTCTTTTTTGCAACGATATTTTGCCAAAATCAATTTTCCCAGCATGGGTAATGAACAGCTCATGATACTGGTTTTAGCGTCATTCGCCGTGTTGGATTGGGAGGAAGTCTTGCCCATGGATGACAAGCTGAGACTGATAAAATAAGTGACACTTCCTAAACCAAAGAAATAGTCAATATTTTTTCTGAGCCCAAGTTTAAACCCTGCTTTGTTGCGTTCACTAAAGGACATTTTTTCCGCTTCTCTGACCGGAGGTAAGAATTCTATGCCGATTTCTTCATTTAAAAGCAAAGGGAACAACCCTGTCGCATAGGGAAGAGGCGCCAATCCGTAAAGAATTTTGTCTGTGACCCGAACATCAAATTTTCCTTTTTCACTGCTGGTGGAAAGCATCAAACACGCAATCATATTACTGCGGTAGGTATCCAGCATGCCCTTGGTATAAGGGGCCACCTTAATCGGCTGCTTTCCGCCTTCCCAAGTGGTTTGGATCCATAAAACCGGTTGATCCGGGAGCATTTCGCCTTTTTTTTGCAATAAAATATCAGCATAGTCGCCATAGGTGGATAAAGGCATCACTTTTCTGAATTCGTCAATAGTCTCAGGTCTTTTTCCATTGAGAATTTGTTTGCCTAGTTCACAATGACTCCAAAGCGAAATTTGTTCCAACAAGAGGCGATTTTGTATGGTCATGTAAGCATCCATATCCAGATCTAAAAAACCACAATACTCCTGCCATAACATTTCATGCTGTCCATTTTTTAACTTCTCTTCAAATTTCACCGGTTGCTCTCTTTCTTACTGCAGCGTCTGCAGACAACGTTTTATGCTTTTGAAATTTGGAATAATAAAAGGTGTCAATTTCTTATAGTCATCATAATCCTCAAAGACGTGTGGGAACGTCCAGTGATCCTGAAAAATAATATACAATACATTAAAGCAGCTAAAAATAATACCTGCCAACAATAATAAAGGGATTTTTAAGGTGAGCCATAAAAATAAATAAAATCCGATAAACCATAGGACACCGGGATGCCTGCACAGGGCATAAAATCCGTCCCGATAGACCTTTGGGGTCGCGTTGCTTTTGACATAGGTCTCATTAAAGGGCAAGGCAAAGAAAAGTGTATAGATCAACAGGATCAGAAAGGCCAATGAGAAAATTCCAAAAATGCTCATCCATCCCAAATCCCATTGAATGTCAGGAAATGATTCAATAATGATGCCCGCTGTTGCAACGATTAACAGGAAAGATCCCAAAAAAAAGAAACTGTTTATACTATTCTTTTTTGAAGTCACACTGTTAATGTCATAGGCTGCAAAAAGAAGAAATGCCAAAAGTCCCATTACTATGTAGATCATACGTTCACTTCTCCTAATTGAATAATGCTATTATTGCTTCATAATATCATTATTTAATTTATTTATCAAGATTTTTCAACTTTAATTGGCAGTTTTATACATTTACAAGAGCCCTGGCTGCGCCGCCTTTTTTGAGATATCGGTTGATGTGGTTGTGGGGTGGATGGGGGCTGATAAATTAATCGGTGTATGGAAATATAAATATGGTGAAGAAAACCGTATATTTCAAAAATATGTGTAAAAATAAATTAAAATACCGGCGTTTTATTGTAATTGAAAAGAAGGACCGATATAATGGAGTCATTATAAGGCTAAGGAGTCGAAAGAAGCCGAAGCGTCACAAGCTGATGGGGCGATGTCTGTCCTGGGTATTTGATTCATCGGGTGATTGATAACGCTGCATAATATCAATGGGCGGCTATAAATATGAAAATGGAGGTTACGGATATGGAAAAAGGATTTATCAATGTCAAAGGTGTTAATCTTGGCCAATTAGAAAAGACATCGGCTATTAATGATATCGCAGCGGTTGATGTGAAATTCGAAACGGAATTACGAACAAGCATTGCCAGATACGCTTTTAGTGATTGGGGGGACTCTGAGCCCGAGGCTAACGATCGTGCCTTGGCCGGTGGAGATCTAAGGCTAATGGCCAAGTATTCAACCAGTCAAGGCAGCATTTATATTATTACTGAATCCGACCGAAGCAGCACCAGGGTTTTGTTTTGCGGTGAATATGAGGAACCGACACAAGCTTAAACCATGAAGCGATTCTTGATTTAATGGGGAAAATCGCATCCTTTACCAACAAACGGGACACCATTCAAAAGACTAAGGAAATATTCATGATGGTGCTGGGAGCACAATCCTTCAAATACTGGAACCCGGCCTTTGAACAGGATGACCTATCTGAGACAGTCAAGTCGCTGTTGGAAAGCGATCAGACCTATGCCAAAGTTGAATTGGAAAACCGCTTTTACATCAAGCTCAAGCATGATGACCATATTTTCGGAGCTTTTGAAGTGGGAGATTTCATCTTCCCGCAGTATTTCGAGAAATATCTGAACTTTGGCATCGAAATTGGAAAAATCTCCAGTCTGGTGCTTAGCAATATTGAACAATATGAAAAACTGATCCAATCGGAAAATGATTTTCAGTATTTAAGCTACCACGATGGACTGACCGGGCTTTATAACCGGAATTATATCAATAAATTTTTAAATGAAAACATGATGAAGACTTATCTGACAATTTTCATGTTTGACATTGATGGACTGAAATATGTGAACGACACCTTTGGCCATTTGGAGGGGGATAAACTGATCTCCAGCACTTCCGAGGTTCTCAAAAAGTGTTTCAGAGAAACCGATATTGTCGCCCGGATCGGCGGAGACGAGTTCATCGCCATTCTGCCGGACTGCGAAGGGGAAATGGCGGAACTATTTAAAAAACGAATGGAAACCATCATCCTGGAATATAATGAAGCAATACCGGAGGATTATCTCAAACTCAGCGTGTCCTCGGGGTTTGCGGTGGCCGAGAATAGAGTGGAGACCCTTGAAAGTCTGATGCAGAAGGCTGATAAATTAATGTATCAGGAAAAAAGAAACCGGAAAAATCAATCGATCTGAGTGTTGTGCCTGCCGCCTGTTCCTCAAAGAATAAAGCGACACAACTCCATCGATTAACTGTTTAAAAGAACTCCTGCAAAATAAAAGGTTGCCAATCATCATCATTGGCAACCTTTTATTGTGCTTAAGAGTGATCTAAAAAAAATCGATCCTAAATTTTCTCCAGCACTATCGCCGTGCGACATGGCAAGTAGACTGAAATTCCGGTATATTCCGGGTTCATTTTCAAAGCATGGGATTCATAGGTGTCATCATGAGAGATGCGATTAAATCCGCCAAACTGTTCTTCATCGGTGTCCAGGATCACCTTGAATCGGCCATTTTCATGGACAGGTATTTCAAGGTGAGGATAGGATTCGGTTGGGTGAAAATTAAAGATATAGATGCAGTCTTTCTTTCGGAAGGCCATAATCTTTCGTTCCTGATCCAGCCACAGCTGCCTGGGCACCACGCCCATCATGGCTTTTTCATCCATAAAACGGATCATGGCGCCATCAAATATTTTCAACTTTTCATAGCGCAGCGACGGATTGTCGGCAAGACTCCACTGTCGGCGAGCATGTTTATAACTAAAGCCATTTTCCTTTCGGGGAAAATCAACCCACTCGGGATGTCCGAACTCATTGCCCATGAAGTTCAGGTAGCCCTCATTGCTGGAAGAGATGGTAATGAAACGGATCATCTTATGCAGCGCGATGGCTCGGTCAATGATCAGATTCTGGCTTTTCTTACCCATGTGCCAATACATTTCCTGATCCGCCATGGTGAAGATCAGCGTCTTATCGCCAACCAGCGCCTGGTCATGGGATTCCACGTAAGCGATGCGTTTTTCTGCAGGACGTCCGGAATTCAATTCATGCCAAAGCGCATTCATGTTCCAGTCGTCGTCCTTCACTTCAATTTGCTTAAACCAGAAGTCCGGCATTCCCATGGACAGACGATAGTCGAAACCAATACCGCCATCCTCAATGGCCAGGCACATGCCCGGCATGCCGCTCATGTCTTCGGCAATGCTCAGGGCGTCAGGATTGATTTCCTTGATCAGTTCATTGACAAATTGCAGATAGGTGATGGCTTCGACATCGGTATTCATGCTGAAATACTTGCCGTAGTTATCGAAAGCGGTTCCCAGCCCATGATCGTGGTAGATCATGGAAGTGACGCCATCAAAACGGAAACCATCCAGATGATATTCTTCCATCCAATATTTGACGTTTGACAGCAGAAAATGAATGACTTCCGGTTTGCCGTAGTTAAACAGTTTGGAATCCCAGGCGCTGTGATAGCCCCGGCTTCCGGTATGAAAGAACTGGAATTGAGACCCGTCGAATTCATTAATCCCCTCGCTGATATTTTTAACCGCGTGGGACTGGACAATATCCATGAGCACCCTGATTCCCAGCGAGTGGGCTTTGTCGATGAGGGACTTCAGCTCATCCGGCGACCCGAAACGGGATGATGCTGCGAAATAGTTGGATACATGGTAACCAAATGAGCCATAGTAGGGGTGCTCCATCAAGGCCATTAATTGGATGGTATTGTATCCCAGCGCTTTGATTCTCGGCAGAATATTTTCCTCGAATTCCTTGTAGGTTCCGACTGCCTCTTTTTCCTGAGCCATGCCAATATGCGCTTCATAGATGATCGGCGCTTTGGTATGATCACTGTGAAAATCAGCGTCCCGCCACTTGTAATTTCGATAGGGTTTCCAGATTTGACCGCTGAAATCCAATGTTTCCGGATCCTGTACCGCCCTGTTGATGTACAAAGGAATGCGATCGCGGCCATGGCCATTGTAGACGACATGGACCTTCACCCGGGATTCATGTTTCAATGATCCTTTCCCGGGAATGAATATTTCCCAGACGCCGTTTTCTTTTCTGACCAGTTCATGGGATGTTCGATCCCAGTGATTGAAATCCCCAATCAAAAATAGTGCGTCTGCTGCCGGCGCCCATTCACGGTAATACCAGCCTTTGTTGGTACAATGAAAGCCAAAATAATGATGTCCGTTGGCAAAATTCTTAAAATGGTTAACCTCACCAAGAATTGCTTTTTTTTCATCTTCATAGCGTTTTATTCTTAACTCCAAATCATGCTGGTAAGGACTTAACCATGGGTCGATTTCCAATATTTTCGGTTCAATAATTACTTTTTTTTCGTTCATACACATTTCCTCTTACTTTCGTATTGGGATATAGATAATATAATTTTAACCAGTGACGCCTGTAATGTAAAGAAAAACATAGATTTTAAATGAGAATTAATGAATTAAACTGCAATTATGATTGCAGCCATTAACAAGGTAGACTATTCTAAGAATCAGGAAAATGAATTGCTAAGAATAGAAGTCTTTTTTTCTTTCACATAAAATGGCATGTGTTTTTAATTACTTGAATAAAATTATAAATGACGTTACAATTATCCTAAAGATAAATTAAACTTTGCGAGGATGGAAAAAATGAAGAGTTGCTTAAAAAGAGGATTTGGCTTAATGTTTGCTTTGTTATTGGTCGTTGGTTTGGCACCGACTAGCGTTTCAGCCGCTGCAACAAGTCCTGGCGTTTCCTATTAGACACATATTGAAAACATCGGTTGGGAAGTCGATGCGGGGATTGGATTAAGAAGCAATGGCGAGGCGAGTGGAACCTCTGGTCAAAGTCTGCGTTTGGAAGGCATTAAGATTAATCCGGATACCCAGGGCTTGGATTTTGGTCTTTCTTATCAGACCCATATCCAGGATATCGGCTGGGAAGCTGATACCGGCCGGGGCTGGAAAAGCGATGGCGCTATGAGCGGAACCCAGGGCGAATCCAAACGCCTGGAAGCCATTCAAATAAAGCTGACGGGGGCCGATGCCGAACAATTCGACATCTATTATCAGGTTCATGCCCAAAATATTGGCTGGATGGGCTGGGCTAAAAACGGAGAAAGTGCGGGAACTGCCGGATATAGTTATCGCCTGGAAGCGATAAGAATTGTACTTGTTCCAAAAGGTCAAGGGGCACCCGCCTTATCAACAATCCCGGGCTTTTCAGATAAAAAAAGCAATACGGTTGCGGGAAATTTATTTATTAAATCAACCCAAAGTGATTTTAATGTCATCGATGCCGACTTTAACAATGTCGTAATTTCGGATAATGGGGATGGCGCAATCACACTTAAATCAGGAACTCAAAGCGGTGTTTATACATCAAATAGTTTAAATACCAGTCCCTTTAATAAACTGGTCCTTTCCTGGAACAGTGATACGCCTGCGGGAACCTCAATTCAGGTTCAGGCACGGGTAGCACTTAATTCTAATGGACAGTGGTCAAATTGGCTGACCTGGGGAACCTGGGGAACCTCCATACAGAGTGGGTCCGGTACCGGTCTGACCGATGACTCGGTGGCTAGTGTTGATGTTGATACCTTAGTTGTCAAGGGTGGCCAAACTGCCGGTAAAATCCAATATCGCGTCATTTTAAATTCTGATCGATCCGGTGTATACCCGACCGTTCGTTTAATATCCGGAGCCCTGAGAAATACGGGTCAGGGGATTACTAAGGTATTTACGGATAATCCGGATTTATCGAATCTCAGTGTCCTGGCTGTACCGCAATTATCTCAGATGATCAGAGATCCTTCCATCGCTCATTCCATCTGCAGTCCTACCAGCATGGCAATGGTATTGAATTATTATGGCACCCAAATAACCCCCGAAACAGTCGCCTGGGGGGTATACGATTATAACTATGAGGACTTTGGAAATTGGCCATTCAATTATGGCCTATGTTTCAAGCTTTGGCTATCGAGCCTATGTGGATTATTCAACGATTGATGGTTTAAAGAGAAAAATTGCGGCCGGTCATCCTGCGGTCGCTGCTGTGGCCTACAAAAACAGTGCCAATGTCAGCGGAAATTTACCCGTTTTAGACGGTGCTCCAATCGCATCAACCAACGGTCATCTGATTGTCGTCTGTGGTTTTACCAACGAAAATGGCACTGACTATATCATCATCAATGACCCGGCAGCTCCCAATAATGAAGGCGTTCGCATCAAGTATCGGCTTGATCAATTTCAAAATGCCTGGGCGGAGTCTGGAAATATAACTTATATTATCCATCAAAATGAAAATTGAAAAGGATAGGGAGCTCCCGTTATAATAGCTGCTGATCGAAGCAAATAAATTCTAAAATATTTAAAAAATGGAGGTTAATGGATATGGTAAAGAAATCTTTTAATGAAAAACTAAATGACAACAAGGATTTCCCTAAGGTTGTCGAGGTCACAGATTTAAAATCAGTTCAGCGCTATGGCGGGACGAAGATGCTCATCGCACCGCCGCTTTCCTATGATGCCATCATGAAGAAAATTCCGGAAGGAAAACTGATCACCTCGGACCGGATCAGAAGCTTTCTGGCAAAACAATATGAGGCAGAATATACCTGTCAGCTTACCGCAGGGATATTCATTAATATTGCGGCCAAAGCTTCGGAAGAAAGAGACGTGGATGAAACACCATACTGGCGAACCCTGAAGAAAGATGGTGAACTCAATGAAAAATATCCTGGGGGCATTGACGGTCAAAAAGCACGTCTTGAAATGGAAGGGCACACGGTTATTCAAAAGGGGATGCGTTACTTTGTAAAAGATTATGAGAAAAAGCTGGTCATTTTAGATAATTAATTGAACAATGATAATGAAAGGATTAAGGTTTGGAGAAACTAACCTTAAAAAAATATTCAGATGGATGATTTAAAACTATCTCTGGATTTTATATTGCAATATGGCCCGCTGTCTAGCTGGAAGACACTATTAATAACACTGTTGGTTGTGGCAATTTTAGTTGTTATATTGATTTTAAATTGGGCAAAATGGACTAGGAAAGAAAAGTGGTTTAGAACTGCTTTTTTGTTTTATATATATTTAATATTAACATATACACTGTTATCAAGATCAGTCAGAAATTATTTTGATTACGATTTGATTCTATTTTGGTCTTATCAAGAAATTTGGACGACCCATAACTTTCAATTAGCCGTGGAAGTCTTTACAAACTGTCTGATGTTTATACCCGTTGGGGTATTAATGCCCTTCGCTTATGAAAAATATTTTGGTCGTGATGAAGTGAAAATAAGAAATAGCGTAATAATTTGCGGATTTTCTGTTTCTGCTTCGGTGGAGTGCCTCCAGCTTCTTACGAGAACTGGATTGTTCGAATGGGATGACATGATCCACAATACGATTGGTGTAATCGCTGGTTACGGAATATATCTTTTAATAAAGAATAAATCATTTCAAGAAGTCAAATGGTACTTTTTACCGTTTGGCCTTGTCATTCTCGCATTAATGGTGGCAATGTTTCACTGATATTAATGAGCTCACCACCACCGATGCAACAGGAGAGCTAACAAAAGCCAGTTTTGAAAAAGGTGAGCGGTTGTTGAGGTTTTTATTGATCTGTCACTAGTGCCATTGAAGCTATGAAATATTTTAAGATTTAAGATAAATTGAGGTGAGGAAAATGCAGAAACGGATATTGGAAATTGGGAAACGTCGGGTTTCTGTTTTTTCTGACGCTGTTTTAAAAAACAGTGCCATTGTTTATATGCACATGACCTCTGATGACATGGAGCAACTGGTTATGGAAATAGATGATGTGAATACAGTGCTGGTGGCAATTGATGGGGTGGACTGGAACCGAGATTTGTCCCCCTGGCCTGGGAAAAGAGCCTTTCGCGGCAGCGAGGATTTCACCGGCGGGGCCGATGCTTATCTGAAGGAACTGACCGAAATTATTGTGCCCGCTGTGGAAGAAAGCCTTGGTTTTACACCATCCTGCCGGGTCCTTGCCGGGTATTCGCTGGCGGGTTTGTTTGCGCTGTATGCTATGTACCGGACCACCATTTTTAGCCGGATTGGATCGATATCCGGATCCTTATGGTATGATGGAATTTTGGAGTTTATGACGGCAAACCAACCGATGCAGATACCGGACCGGGTGTATTTTTCCCTGGGTGACCGGGAGAAAATCAACCGGAATCAACGGTTTGCGGTTGTGGAGGAACACACCATTAAGGCAGAGAAGCACATCCAAAGTCAGGGGTCGGAGACACAATTTGATCTGACCCCGGGGAACCATTTTGAAGACACCCTGTATCGTATCGCCAAAGGGCTGCAATGGCTGGTGTGAGAAGTTGAATTTTTTGATTATATAATCTAAACATTTATGATATACTTTAGGGATAATTGTAGATATTGGAGTTTATATGATCAAAAAAGCGAGTGAATGGCTATCCGCAAATAAGCATGCCTATGCCATGCTGTATTTTGTTTTTTATCTGGTGGCTTTTTTTACCCTGGAGCATTTAAAGCGGCCTCAATACATCATCCATAGTTTTCTGGATGATTACATATCTTTCAATGAGTATTTTGTCATTCCATATTTTCTATGGTTTGTTTGTCTCGGACTTTCATTAATCGGCTTTATGATTTATGAAAAAGAGACATTTTTGAATCTGTGTCTGATGATGTTTGGAGGGATGACATTCTGTCTAATCACTTATGCAATCATTCCCAACGGACTTGATCTCAGGGGGGAAGTAGAAGGAAGCAATATTTTCTGTCAGATGACGCGATGGCTGTATGCCTTTGATACACCGACGAATGTATGCCCATCGATTCATGTCGCCAGTTCTGTTTCTATTGCGTTGGCAGTATGGAAATCGAAAAAATTGAGAGCCTATCCGAAGTTTCAATTCGGAGGGATCGCACTGATGATTTTAATTTGTGCTTCAACGGTATTTATAAAACAGCATTCCATTATCGATGTGTTCTGTGGTGTACTGTTAACGACTGTGTTATACTGTGTGGCCTATTATACAAATTGGAAGCGCATTGCCGGTCGAATTACGAATAAAATTTCCAGGGAACGACCGGAAATTTCTGGAGATCGTGTAACGGATATTCGCAGATAACAATAAAAGCAGTAAAAAAACTTTTTGTTTGTATGAAAAATAACGGTGCGAAAAATACCAGTAGGTTATTTACTTGAATGAATGGGCAAATAGAAATTTTGTTTGATCAGTGGTATAATCTTTAACAATAGAGGTGGACGATGGATAAGATTTTAATCGTTGAAGATGATACGGCTTTGAGTAATGGGATTGTGTTAGCCCTTAGAGAAGATAAATATACCTTCTCCCAGGCAGACACGATTGCCGGGGCAAAAGGACAAATGGAAAATCAGGCCTTTAATTTGGTGATTTTGGATATAAATTTACCGGATGGCAACGGACTTGCTTTATTAGCCGAGATGCGTAAAGTCTCCCTTGTGCCGGTGATCGTATTAACGGCCAATGATATGGAAACGGATATTGTCACCGGTTTGGAGTTGGGGGCAGATGACTACATCACGAAACCCTTTAGTTTAATGGTACTTAGAGCACGGGTCAATACACAATTGCGCAAAAAAAAGCCTGGGGCATCACCTGTCATTCAGATAGACGGGTTTGAGTTTGCTTTTGACAAAATGGTGTTCGCAAAAAATGGGATCCCCATTGAACTCAGTAAAACAGAGCAAAAGCTACTCAAAGGACTAATTGAAAACAAAGGAAATATTGTTGCACGGGCTGATTTGGTGGACCGGATTTGGACTGACGGCGCAGAATATGTGGACGAAAATGCCTTATCGGTAACGGTTAAACGGCTTCGGGATAAACTGGAGGATAACCCCTCGGCACCTCAGTATATAAAGACCGTGTATGGGATTGGCTACACATGGGTGATGACATCATATGAATGCACTTGATATGATTTGCATTGCCAGCGCCCTGCTGGCAATGCTGGTGGCAGTCAGCAGTGTGCTTGCGGCCCGGAATCAAAGCAAAAGACTCATGAACAGTCTAAATGAAATGCTTGATGGTGGAATTGATGGCAGCTTTTCCGAGGAAATCTACGATGAATCGACGCTATCGGCCCTTGAAACAAAAATGAGCCGGTATCTTTCCGAATGTTCGGTATCCTCAAAAAATCTGACCTCTGAAAAGGAAAAAATAAAAACCCTGATTTCTGACATTTCCCATCAGACCAAAACCCCGATTGCCAATATTTTGCTGTATTCCCAGCTTCTTTCCGAGTATGAGCTTACCAGGGATGGCAAGGTTTGTGTCAGCGCTTTGTTCCAACAGGCAGAAAAGCTGAACTTCTTAATCGGGGCCCTGGTGAAAACATCCCGGCTTGAAACCGGGATCATCACTGTTTCTCCTCAGAACGAAGCGGTGCAGGTGTTGCTGGATTCAGTGGCAGCGGAAGTCAAACCCAAGGCGGACAAGAAAAACATCGCGGTTATCATCGAAGCTACCCCCAATCATGCGCGTTTTGATATGAAATGGACCATCGAAGCTCTTTATAATCTAGTGGATAATGCCGTTAAATATTCTCCGAATGGCACCGCCATTACCATTAAAACCAGGCCCTATGAACTGTTTTATCGCATTGACGTTATGGATGAGGGGATCGGAATTGACGAAGCGGAACAGAGTCGGATATTTGCCCGTTTTTACCGTTCCCAGGCGGTCATGGCCCAGGAAGGCGCGGGAATTGGGCTTTTCCTGGCCCGGGAGATTATTGGGATGCAGAAGGGCTATATCAAGGTTGCCTCCTCCCAAGGTAATGGCGCGACGTTTTCGGTATTTTTGCCAATGGCGAAATAGAATCTGTCAAAACTGTTAGATTCCGGAAAGAACGTCGATAGATTGTTATGGTAGACTGTACAAACGAAGAAATTCCGTGCAGTCTTTTTTTTATTTCGTGTAAAACGCAGTCAATTGACAGATTGAAACTCGGATATCTATATTCTATCATTTGGAGGAAAAGCAATGACAATTTTGGAAACACAAGATTTAAAGAAGTATTACGGAACGGGTGACACCACGGTAAAAGCCCTGGATGGTATCAACCTTACCGTGGAAAACGGTGAGTTTGTGGCGATTGTCGGAACCTCGGGCAGTGGGAAATCCACCTTTCTCCATATGCTTGGGGGGCTTGACCGGCCGTCAAGCGGTACGGTTATCGTGGATGGCAAACCAATTTTTGCACTTAAAGATGAGGAGCTGACCATTTTCCGGAGACGAAAAATCGGTTTTGTATTCCAGAACTACAATCTGGTGCCGGTTCTGAATGTATATGAAAACATTGTGTTGCCCATTCAGCTGGACGGGAATGAACCGGATACCGCCTATGTGGATCAGATCATCAACGCACTGGGACTTCATAGTAAATTGGAAAATCTGCCCAATAACCTGTCCGGGGGTCAGCAGCAACGGGTGGCCATTGCCAGAGCATTATCTGCAAAACCAGCCATTATTCTGGCAGATGAACCAACCGGCAATCTCGACAGCAAAACCAGTCTGGATGTGATGGGGCTTTTAAAAGTGACCAGTCAGCAGTTTAAGCAGACCATTGTGATGATTACCCATAATGAAGAAATCGCTCAGCTGGCAGACCGAATCATCCGGATTGAAGACGGAAAAATAACAGGCGGTCAGAGAAAATGATTAAAGTTAACAGTAAAAAGATCATTGCAAAGCTCTCCTGGCGGAGTCTGAAAGCCAATCGATCAAGAAATATCATTGCGGTTTGTGCCATTGCTCTGACGGCCATTCTTTTTACCACGCTTTTCACCCTGGGAATTGGCACAGTGAAAAGTCTTCAGGAAGCTACCATGCGCCAGGCCGGGGGGGATGGGCAAGCCGTATTGAAGTACATTAGCGACGAAGATTTTAATAAGGTGAAAGATCATCCACTGATCAAGGAGATTTCCTACAACCGGATGCTCTGTGATGGTTTGGAGAATGCGGAATTCCTCAAACGACATGCCGAGCTATGGTATCTGGATGATGTCGGATTGCGGTTAGGTTTTTGTGAGCCCTCAAGCGGGCATAAACCGGTGGCGGAAAATGAGATCATCACCGATACAAAAACCTTGTCTCTGCTTGGCGTGAACCAGGAAGTCGGGGCGCCCATCACCCTCACCCTGAACATTCGGGGAGAGAACGTCCAACGGGATTTTGTGCTGGCTGGTTGGTGGGAAAGCGATCCGACCTTTAATGTGGGGCAGATTCTCACATCCCGAGCCTATGTCGATGCTCATATGGCCGAACTGCAAAACAATTATCAAGCGGATCATTATCTCACCGGAGCGATTAACCCCAGTATTATGTTTAAAAACAGTTTCGATCTGGAAAGCAAACTGAGTACCCTTCTTGTTGACAGCGGCTATTCTCTTGATGAGACCGCGCCCAATTATCTGGATCATAACGTTAACTGGGCCTATCTCTCCACGAATTTCGGCATGGATGCAGGAACGATGATGGCCCTGTTGTCAGCACTCGCGCTGATTGTTTTCACCGGCTATCTCATTATTTATAATATTTTTCAAATCTCTGTCATCCGGGACATGCGTTTTTACGGTCTGCTGAAAACCATTGGGACCACCGGCCGGCAAATCCGGAGACTTATCAGAAGACAGGCAATACTCCTTTCCGTGCTGGGCATACCCGTTGGCTTGATGGCCGGATTTTTCATCGGGAAAGCCCTGGTACCCTTAATTATCAAACAGTCCAGTTATTCCGGTAGTCCGGTGTCGGTAGCGCCAAATCCCTGGATTTTCATTGGATCTACGATTTTCGTGGTTGCAACTGTGCTGATCAGCACCCGTAAACCCGGGAAAATGGCGGCCGCAGTTTCTCCGGTTGAAGCGGTTCGCTATACGGAAGGGAGCCTAAACTCCGGAAATATAACCCGGAAATCAAAAGCTGGGGGTAAACCAGCAAAAATGGCGCTGGTTAATTTGGGACGAAACAAAAAGCGCACCGTGCTGGTAATCATCAGTTTGTCTCTCAGTCTGGTCCTTTTAAATACGGTGTTTACCCTTTCCCAAAGCATCGATATGGATAAATATCTATCCAAATTTGTGGATACGGATTTTTTAATTGCTCACGCAGAGTACTTCCAAAACGAATTTTTCGGGAAGGAGAATGAAACCACCGCAAGCTTTGTCAGTGCGGTGAAAAGCCAACCCGGTTTTGAAGCGGGGGGCGGTTTATATGGCGGACGAGAAGAACTGTTTACCGTTACCGATAAAAACAATCCCAGTCCTGAGATAAACAGCAACCAATACGGGGATTTTATTGCCGCGGTGTATGGTCTTGACGGCTTGCCCCTGGAACGGCTGGCATTGATTGACGGCGCGCTGGATTACGACAAACTGGCTACCGGACGCTATATTTTAGAGGGGGTGCAACTGGACGATAACGGCAACCCGGAAATGGACAGCATCCATTATCAGACCGGGGAAACGATGACGCTTCACAATTCTAAGGGAACCGGCGAGAGTCTCGATGATCGGGAATACACCACCCGTGAATTTACGGTGCTGGGTCATGTTGCCATCAAAACTTATTCAAATTCTGACCGGATTGCCTGGGGCTACACCTTTTACCTGCCGGCTGATGTATACAGTCAATTGGTGGTGCAGCCGGCGATGATGAGTTATGTCTTTAATGTCGAAGCCCCTTATGAAGCCGCCATGGGAAACTATTTGGGAACCTATACTGAAAATGTGGAGCCGGTAATGAATTATACCTCAAAAATGGTTTCGGCCAATGAATTTGCAGGCATGCGCCGGACCGTGATCATGATCGGCGGAGCCCTCAGTGTTATCATTGGGTTAATCGGTATTCTTAATTTCATTAACGCCATGCTGACGAGCATCATCACCCGGCGCCGGGAATTTGCCATGCTGGAAAGCATTGGAATGACAAGGCAGCAGCTCCGCAGGATGCTGGGTTGTGAAGGCCTCTATTATGCCCTGGGAACCGGTGGGCTTTCTATACTCTTTGGGGTAATTTTTTCACTCGTATTCGTTAAGTGGTTTTGCGGGCAGTTGTGGTTTTTCAGCTATCACTTTATGATGTGGCCATTGGTGCTGGTATTGCTGCTGCTACTTGTATTGGGGGTGGTTATTCCTCTGGTGCTATTTGCCGTGACGGATAAGCAAAGCATCGTCGAAAGATTGAGAGAAGCCGAGTAAAAAGCCCACCCTGATTTATTAGCCTGCTTATTGCCGGCTTGAGTTTATCGATAAACTCGTCCCGGGGACAATGGTAAATCGTTGTCTGCTGCATGATCGTACAGGCTATCACCTGTTCGCCATGATGCAGACAACATGATGTTAAAATTGTCCCCAGGACTTACTTTTCTACTTTGTCTACAGTCTGTAGCCTGCTTATTGCAGGCTTTTTTTTTATTATGCTTTCATAAAAAAAATTAAAAAATCGATTGACTTTATATATCATAGTGGTATAATAAAAAAATAATATATCACAGTGATATATGAGGAGGTAAAAACTATTGGCAAAAAAAAATAAAACAAAGTACGCACTATTAGGGGTACTCAATACAATGTCCGGTTCGGGATACGATATTAAAAAATTCTGTGATTCTTCCATAAGTTATTTCTGGAACGAAAATTACGGACATATCTATCCGGTATTGCAGAAGATGGAAGATGAAGAACTGGTAACAAAGCAGGTTGAACAAACAGAAGGCCGGCCATCAAAGAATGTCTACTCCATTACCGAAAAGGGCAGAGAAGAATTAGACAATTGGCTCATGCTTCCTGTGGAACCTGAACATGGCAGATCGGAACTTTTGCTGAAAATATTCTGGTCGAAGAATGTCCCAGTTGAAGCTCTTATTGAAAAGTTTCAACACATAAAAAAAGTGAGTGAAGAAATGCTGGTTCAGTATTCAATGATAAAAGATTCATTAATGGCTCACAAAGATGAGATCGATAAAATGAATTTAGTTTTATGGATTTCGACGGTTAATTATGGCAAGCATGGTTCGGAAGCAAAAATAAAGTGGTGCGAAGAAACCATAAAAAGCTTGAAAGAAATAGAAGGTTTATAAAAAAAAATAAAATAGAATCGGAGGGTTACAAATGAATGTTTTAGCTATAAATGGCAGTCCCAGAGGAGAAAACGGAAACACCGAGGTTATTCTAAAACCGTTTCTGAAAGGTTGCGAAGCAGCCGGCGCTGATATAGAAACAATTTATCTTACGGAAAAAAATATCAAACATTGCAGTGGTTGTTTTTCATGCTGGCACAAGACACCTGGAAAGTGTGTTCATAAAGACGATATGGAAGACCTGTTAGTTAAAGTATCAGAAGCCGATATAATGGTTTATGCCACACCATTATATTTCTTTATGGTTACCGGTATTATGAAAGATTTTATGGATCGGATGCTGCCGTTAAGTAATAAAGAAATCATCAAGGTTGGAGAAAAATACGGACACCCCAGACGTGTTAAAAAAGAAACCCCGGTTAAGTCAGTTTTAATTTCAAATTGTGGTTTCCCCGGCGACTATAATTTTTCGGGGTTGTTAGAGACTTTCAAGGTTATGACAAAGAAAAATCTGGCCGGTACTATTTTGTGTGCACAGGGGGGAATCCTGCAGGCAATCCATTCTAATGCGATGCTTGAAAAATTATACAGCCCTTTTTTCCTGGCATTGGAAAACGCCGGAAAAGAAATCGTCAATCAGGGGTACATAAATGATGGGACACAAAATATTTTGAATAAAGATTTCATCGATTCTGAAACCTACATGAATGCTGCAAATGGCAAAAACAGAAAAGGAGAACTTTAAACATGAAAGAACCCTCAAGCAACAATTTAAATGGAAATCAGTCGGTATTAAAAAATATATTTAACCGGGACTTTATTGTCAGTGCGATTATCCCTATTATTATATTTGCTGCTTTTGATAACTTTAAAATGACCTTACTTGGAATTATTCTCTCTGGAGTTTGGTGTTTAGGTGTGGTATTGATAAATTATATTATTGAACGTAAAATTAATGCACTTGCCGTCATCGCCGGAACTTTTTCAGCCGTTGGATTAATAGGGACGGTTATTTCAAGGGATCCTACCTTTTACTTAGTTGCTCCGATCGTACAGGACATTCTGGGTGCTTTAATTTTCTTTGGATCTTTGTTTTTCGAAAGATCATTAATTCAGGTAATTGTCGAACAATCATACTTGAAAAATGTACCCGAGGACTTCAAACAAAATCCCAGATATAAATCCGCGTGGAGAATATTGACCGGTGCCTGGGGAATTATGAATATCAGTCAGGCAGTCGTTAGGATCGCATTGTTATATTCGGTATCCATGAGTTCATACTATGCCATAAGCATGGTCTATGGCAGTATTGCTACGCCCTTACTTTTAGCTGTATCGATGACATTTCCGAAGTGGTACTGGAATCGAGAAAAGAAGACTAAACCCCTTCCCGAAAAATTAGCCGTTGAAAACGAGAAATAAAATATTACTGAAAACAACCAGGGTTAAACAAAGTTAAAACGATGGATCAATACGATTATGTATTGGTCTTTTTTAATGCCGTGGTCGATTCTACATCAATAACAAAAGCCATCCCTGAATTTATGCATCCTGTTCCCCGTGATAATGGTTTTAATAAAATGCTTATCTTCTGCTATAACACACAAGGAAAAAAATATGTTATAATAAGGCACGGATTGTCTCACAATAAGAGCCCTGGGTTCAGGAAGATTAGTCGAATTTAAAATATTTCTGAGTAAAGAGCTGGTTTATCATATGAAAAGGAGATCGTTGCGAAATTGGATAATAATAAAAACAATAAAAATTCCCCAATCTATTTGGGGGAATTCAGGGATAAGGCATTGGAAAAAGAATTCTATAATGCGGATATCATCAGAAATTTAAAATATGTAAAATTCACTATCTTGATAGCAGGAATTGTATACTTCTTATTTATTATTCCAGAGTATTTTCTGATAAAAAGCCCGAATGATTTCATTGCTGTTTTAATTACCCGCAGTGTCTTTTTTGCATTGATGATTTTTTTATATTTCAAGGTGAAACGCGACAAAGAGTATTATTCATTGATCTATTGGTTTACCGCCTATGAAATTATAATCTCACTATCATTTATTTATATTTCCAACAAATTCCCGTCCCCTGATCTTTTAATACAGGCTTTTGGCGTGATGATCATTATTTTGGCTATTTTTTTGATTAATAACCGCTGGTTGTTTTCTATTTTTGCGGCATTGTTCATAAGCATCAGTTATTTTATTTTTGACGCCTTCTATTTTACAGATGTTCCATTTTCTGAATTTTCAGCAGCAATTGTTCATATATTAATTGTCATTCTTTTAAGCAGTATTTCTTCATATAGTATCAACTATTATAAGAGGGTTCAATACTTGAATATTATTGAATTGTTATACATGGCAGAAAACGATTCATTAACAGGGATCTACAATAAAGCTAAATTCAATAAAGAATATGCACGATTGGCAGAAAGTGCGCAACAGCGAAATGCTTATTTATCTGTTGTCATGTTTGATATAGATGACTTTAAAGACATTAATGATCGCTATGGCCATTTGGTTGGAGATGCGGTTTTAATAGATCTGGCTGATATCGTTAAGCAAAACATCCATCAATCACATGTTTTTGTCAGATGGGGAGGCGAAGAATTTGTTTTGATTTTTCCGGATATGCGGCTGTATCAAGCGATTGAAATGACTGAGAGGCTGAGAAAGTTAATTTCAGAACATTTATTTGAAAAAAGTGAGCATGTTACCTGCAGTTTTGGTGTCGCAACCTTTGAAAAAGATGATGATTTAAATAAGGTTTTACAGCGTGCCGATGAACGTTTATATATGGCTAAAAGATCAGGAAAAAACAAAGTGTTGTAAGGTAAACAAAGATAAGGGTTTTTTGAGGTGATTTTTCCCTCATTTTTCAGGAATGACTAAATTTTTAATCAATTTTATGAAAGAAGGAAAAAATCACATGAAAAAAATAAGCATCCTTATTATGACCGTTTTTATCATGGCCTTGATGATCTTTTCACCCCATGCTTTAACTGACGTAAATGAAAGTCAAACCGTCGCATCAGGAACATCCCCGCAACTATTGGGGACCCGTGTAGGGGACGATCTGGGAGTCAGCTATCGGGCAAAGGTTCAAACTACCGGATGGGAAACAACATGGGCAACCAACGGCAATTCAGCCGGAACCGAGGGTCAGAGTCGGGTCCTGGAAGGGATTCAAATCAAGTTATCAGGGTCAAACCTGCCTGCTGGAGCAGAAATTGAATACCGAACGCATGTAAAGAATACCGGCTGGGAAAAGAACTGGGCAACTGATGGCAGATCCGCCGGCAGTCAGGGCCTGGATGCCATTCAGATTCGGCTTGTTTCCATGCCTGGTTATTCGGTTGAGTATCGGGTCTGCCTTCAGAATACAGGCTGGGAAAATACCTGGGCAGCTGATGGGGAAAACGCTGGAATAGTGGGCCAGAGTCTGAGTCTGGAGGCCATTGAAATCCGGCTTATTAAAACAAGTTCCTTAGTAGCGGAAGCGTTTGGGACTGTTGCAGTCAGTCAGAGCACTTCACTGCCAGGAAATGGGTTAGAAGGGCTAGACAGCTACAAAATCCATGAGTTGTCAAAGGTTGGGGCTGCTGAAGTGCCGGTCGATCCATCAGCACCGGGAGCTGTGATAAATTCACCAGAAACTAGAGTAGCTGCACCGGAAGCTCTGGCGGCTGCGGCTGGAAATCATTCCATTTCCCTGATCTGGAACGGGGTTGATGGGGCAGACAGCTACAAAATCTACCAGGCAGCGTTAAGTGATGGGGACTATACCGAAGTGACAGTGGGGTTAACCGCAACTGCCTATGAAGTACCTAATTTGGAAAACGGCAAACGCTATTACTATAAAGTCAAAGCCACCGCCGGTGGTGTGGACAGCCAATTTTCCGAAGCGGCCACCGCCATTGCCAGTGTGGATGATCAGGGAAATGTTCTGCTGGGAAATCAGCTTTTAATCAGCAACCAGTCCACCGACATTGAAACGACCCAGTCAACCGGCACCTTGAGTCCGGGTACCGAGGTGATGGAAACGGCGGAATCGGATGAGGCTCCCTTCGGCATTGACAGGATTCTTCCCTTTGAACCGGCAGAAGGCCAGAAGCCTATTGATCCCAATGATCCATCGGTGCTGGGAACCAGTGATGTCTATGATGTGAACAGTACCAAAGACTTTTATACCTACAACTTCGAAACCGGCAACACGGATCAAATCCAGGCCAGACTGGCTTATGTCGGCACCCATGTGCAAATCTGGGTGGATGCAAATGATCCCAAAATGATGATGACTGATGAAGATGCCCGGGTAATGGCGGAGGAATTTGACAACAAGATGTATCCCTTAGTGACCGAGAATTTTTATACCGAATCCGACGTCAATAGTGACGGTAAAATCGCCATTCTGTGCTATGACATCCAGGATGGCTATACGGGTGTCAGACCCAATACCAATTACACGTGCGGTTATTTTCGGGCAGGAGACTTATTTGATAGTGAGTACTCAAATAAAATGGAAGTATTCTATGCGGATACCTATCCATCCATTAAAAAAAATGGGGATACGACAGATATGACGCAAATCTATGGTACCTTGGTTCACGAGTTCCAGCATATGGTGAATTTCAATGCCGCTTGGTTAATCAGAGATTCGGAAGACACGGATGTATGGCTGAATGAGGCCTTTTCACTGGCAGCAGAGGATATGTATTCAGGTTCGGCACCCTTCGGAGGAACGGATCAAAGCTTTGCCAGTCTTTATGTCGGCATTTATAATACCAATGACGCCATCAGAAACGGCAGGTCCCTGCTGAAATTTGATATATCCGATGATCCGTCATATTCTAATTATATTCTTTCCTATTTCTTCTCCCAGTACCTACGCACCCAGGTGGATTCAGCCTTGGGAAGCGGACACAATGTGAAGGTGTTTAAAGAAATCATGGAAGACCCTGGAACTAGAACCGCAGCGGTGGCGCGCGTCATGCAAAAATACGTTGATCCCAATCTGACCTTTGGGGATATTCTGACCAATTTCAGAGCCGCCATGGTGGTACGGGCTGACTCGGGAGTTTTTGGTTTTAACGACGAGGACGTTTATGATGCGCTTTCAACACCGCTGTATACCGGTGGCAGTACCAATCTATTGGGCGGCGGTGCGATTGTGAAGGCCATTGATGCACCATTTACGGTACCGGCCGATCAGGGCACCGATATCAATTACCTGGGTATCTTCAGGTAATCGGTGAGATGCCTTTGTCAACAACCTTCTGACGTGTTCATATTTTCGAACGCGTCTTTTTTTATGTCTATTTTTTTAATCCCGTAAGAATTTTTCATTGGCCGGAATAACAAATGTGTTGACTATCGACATAGCACGTGCTACAATATATCGTAACACGACATAGAAAGGAATGAGGTCCTTGATAAATAACGAACCGTTAACCGAAAGCTATTTTTATATTTTATTATGTTTGCTGGAAGGTCCCAACCACGGCTATGGCATTATGCAACAGGTAAAAGAACTGTCGGATTGCAGAGTCAATATTGGCTCTGGCACCATGTACGGGGCCACAGGAAATATGATAAAAAAAGAGTGGATCCGGGAAACAAAAAGCGATGATCCGGAAGACGCAAGAAAGCGTCTGTATTGTCTCACTGATAAAGGGAAAGAAATTTTACTGGGAGAATATAAGCGATTATTATTATGTATTAAAAGCGGAGAAAAAATCATCAAGAAGGGATCAGACAATGAGTAAAATGAAGAAAACATCATTCAAAACCTATGCAGCATGGGATTATGATCGGGAAGAAAAGGATATGGACCAATTATCAAAGGAAGGCTGGCAACTGGTTAAAGGGGGATGTTTTCACAGTACATACAGGAAAGATGAATCCGCAGCCTACCGCAACCGCATTGATTTCAATCCCAGGATCTTATCAAATGACGAGGAAGAAAAGCGATACGTTGGGTTTTTCGAAGAACAGGGCTGGGAATTTGTAAATGTCACCTATAATGGATGGTGCTATTTCAGAAAACGCATTAAAGCTGGGGCCTTGGAAAGTGAATACGCCATTTACACCGACAGCCAGTCCTATGACGAAATGCTAAAGCGCTGGGGAAAATTAGCCAAAGGCTTGAGCATCGCCGTAATCGTTGCGGCGATTAGTTATCTCTTTGTATCTTTTATGGAACACGAACCAGCATTTATGATTGGCGCTCTGGCATTTTTGGTGATATTTTTCAGAATCAGCTCCGGCATAAAAAAAATGAATGCGAAATTAATGGAACGGCGATCATAAAAATGAATGATAAAAGCCATTCCTACAGTATATCGTGGAACGGCTTGATATTATTTAGTAATGATTTCATTTCTATTTTTAAGTGCCAATGTACCTAATAAAGAATAAAGAGGCGCAATGTCCATTTTTTTACCAAATTCAAATTTCTCTGTGGCAAAGATTTCTTTGTGGGCGACCCGATTCACATTTTCTAAATAAGTAACGGAAAGTTCGCTGTCATCGATTCCGGGACCAGCGGTTTCCATTACAACGTCAATGATGTGGGTCAGATAAACCGATTTAAAGGCAGTTTTCTTACCGGTAGCCCCTGTCGGTCCACAAAAAGAATACGGATATCAGTGAAAATGATCGTGTCACGAAGCAGTTTGTAACCAGTTTGAATGGTTTTACCTTCAAATAAATATTTGGAATATTCACTACCCAGTTCTTCTACACTTATTTCACTGACATTTCTAAGTGCGCCTTTTATAAGGCCTTTAAAATTTAATTTCGCCATTTTTCTCTCCTTTTAAATTTATTTTTTAGGCATTTGCGAAACTACCGTGAGCTTCGCTGCCAGTTTACACGAAACAATTTTTACACTGTACGGCGGACAGTTCGTTGAACTGTTCGCCTACACGTTACAAAATTGTTTGTGAAAACTGACATCAAAGCAACAATTGTTCGATTCTTTTGAATTTCGCAATTACCTAAATTTATTTTGAAAAACTTCCAATTAAATGGTTTAGTTTTTTCAAACGCAAATAATATTTCTACTGTTTTAATTTGTACTCCATATATAAAAAAATATTCAATAATGTAAGATTTTCTTGAAAAGCCCTAATAAGGAAGGGTTGTCAATATGGGAACATTATGATAATATAAAATTATATAAGGAATGACTTATATTTTTTTTTGTAAACTTCACTGCTGTCATGGCTATTCTTGGGAAGTTTTAAAAAAATTGAAACCAATTCTTATCATGCAGTATTAACAATTTAGAACGGAGAAAATGAAATTATGGTTGCGTTACCAAATTGCCCAAAATGTAATTCAGAATATACTTACGAAGATAGAGATCTTTTTGTTTGCCCGGAATGCGCTTATGAGTGGACTTTAGAATCAAAAAACGAAAATAGTGAAGATGCAATGATTGTCAAAGATTCCAATGGAAATGTCTTAGCTGATGGTGATACTATCATAATAATCAAAGACCTTAAAGTAAAAGGAAGTTCTTCAGACTTAAAAAAAGGCACCAAAGTAAAAAATATTCGTTTGGTTGATGGGGATCATAACATTGATTGTAAAATTGATGGTTTCGGAGCCATGCAATTAAAATCAGAATTTGTTAAAAAGTCATAACTGATGCAACACTATAAAAACTTTGATTTAAAATATTTTTACACATAAAGCCCCCGGCACTTCCATGGTCCCGGGGGTTTTGTTGTTTCATCGAACACTGTTAAACCCTTCAACAAGTAATAAATAAGATGATTTTTGTGGGCTGAGAACCGCGGATTTGGAGTAAATATGAACTGGGATTGTTTGATTGTTGATGATGAGGTAGAACTCGCAAAAGCTACCTGTGAATATTTTGAAATGTTTGGAGTGACAGGGGCCTATGTCACAGACTTTGGTGGCTGTATTGATTTTATGAAAAATAATGATGCTAAGCTGATTTTACTTGATATCAATCTTGGCAATGAAAGCGGATTTGCTCTTTGCAAGGAACTTAGGAAAATAACAGATCTGCCAGAGGATGAAAATAGATGTGGGAATCTGAGAATCGATGCTGATGCCATGAAGGTCTATGTTAATGAAAAGGACGCGGGTTTTAAAACAAAGGAATTCAGGCTGTTTCATTATCTTTATGAAAACAAGAACAGAGTTATTACAAAGGATGAGTTGTTTGCCAACATCTGGGGAGATATATTTTTCAGCGATGGCACCCTGAATGTCCATATTCGAAAAGTCCGTGAGAAAATAGAAGAAAATCCTAATAAACCAAAGATTATCAAAACCATTTGGGGCACCGGGTATATGTTTGAAACACCGGAAACCCGGGACAATGATTGAGGAAAAAATAGTTTAATCAGCATTTGAGGGCATCCTATGAAAATAAAGAGAATAATCATCGGCTTTACCATGCTGTTAGTGGCTATCTACGCCGGTGCTTTTATCGATATCAATCAGTCACATCTTAATACGATTGATGTTACAAAAATTAATTATGTGGTGAAGACCATTGAAAAACAGCTTGCCAACCGGAACACGGAGATAACCAGTTCCGGTCAAAATGACGGGTTGTCCTATACTATCATTTTTAATGCCGATGAAAATTACAACGCCATGGTTTTTGACGCCATCGGAAAAAGGCTGACCATGGTAGATCTTATCTCTTCTCCCAATCATTCGAAAGTGGAAAAATCATTGGAAAAGTCATCTTTATAAATGATGGCACTGAAGAAAATGCCATGAAATCACATCTTTTGAAACTCCTTACCCTCATATTAATTGGGATTTTGGCACTGGTTTATGTGACATTGGGAGTGGTGTATGTTTGGATATTGAAGCCCTTTGGGGTGATGAAACAGTTTGCCCGAAAAATCGCCGATGGGGATCTGGAATTCAAGTTGTCAATGGATAAGGGCAATTATTTTGGGGCATTTACCGAGAGTTTTGACCTCATGCGGGAAGAACTTATCAAGGCAAGGCAGGGAGAATATGAGGCAAATATCAGCAAAAAAGAACTTGTTGCCGAACTTTCCCATGATATCAAAACACCGGTTGCCACCATCAAAGCCATCTGCGAATTGCTTCAGGCCAGGCTGGGCAGTGATCAACTCGCCGGAACTCGTCTTTGCCGATGAACCCACCGGCGCCCTTAATTCAACCAATGCCACCAATGTACTTGATGTTCTGACGGATGTCAATGCACAGGGGCAAAGCGTGATTATGGTGACCCATGACATCAAAACAGCACGGCGGGCCAACCGTATTTTGTATCTAAAAGATGGGGTCATCATCGCCGAACTGAATCTTGGCACCTATGTGAAAGATGACATACAAAGACACGGAATACTAAGAGAATTTCTTGAAAGCATGGGCTGGTAGCCATGAAGATTTTTATGATTGCAAAAAACAACATAAAAAAGGCAAAATTTGCCACGGCCACTTTAATCATCCTGATTGCCATGGCCACCATTTTTATGTATGTGGGAATCAGCGTGCTTGCGAATATGGATACCTTTATTGAAAACAAAAACACTGAGTTAAACGGCGCTCATTTCGTTTCAATCACCGATGGGATCTATGACAATGAAATTGATACTATTTTAAAATCCATTGGCGGTTACAAAACCAGTGAAAGAGAAGATGTCCTGATGTCGCTGTCGTCCAAATTTCAGGACGTCAATACCCATGAGGAAGCCTATGCACTCTTCTCAATCCTATTAAATCTTAACACCGACCGGGAAATTTCAAAGGTTAAACTCATCGATAAAGCCAATCAGTTTCCCGAAAATGGGGTCATCGTTCCCTATGTATTAAAAGTTTCACAGGGTTATCAAACCGGGGACACATTAAAATTCATGGTGGGTGAACAATCCATGGACCTTTTCATTGCCGGCTTCTATGAAGACCTGATGTTTGCAACGCCCTCCAATGTGAGTATGTATAAATTATATGTTGGGGATCAGCAGTTCAGATCACTCCTCAACCAACCGGCCTATGGCTTCAAATCCAGTTACAGTGCAGTGCTTACAAATGATATTAATGGCTCTGAAGAATTTGAAACTCAGTTTATGCAAAATTTAAAGCCCATCATACCAGAAGGAACAGGCATTTATAACACCCTTAATTATGAAACTATGAAAACCGGAGTGTCCATCTTTATTAATATCATCCTATTGTTGAGTCTGGTATGCGTGTTTGCCCTTGGTTTGTACTACAATTTTGTGGTCGACAATCGGGCCATGGTCAAATTAATTGGTCTGGAAACAGCAGAGGTTCAATTGAAGGTTCAGGAAAATGATGAATTGCGACAGAATGAAATTTCAGCAATGCATGAGGTGAAAAACACCGTCAAACTCGATACATTCGGCGGCGTTATTAAATACAACGGCAATGAAAGCTGGGCGAGTACGAGAATCACCCAAGATTATGGCCGGTTGGAAGTCAACACCTGTGTGAACGGAAGAATGCCGGTCAATGATAATGAAATTGCCATTACCAGCATTGTGCTTGACAATCTTGGGGCTAAAATAGGCAACACCGTTGCCATTGAGTACAGCGGCCTAAAGAAAGAATTTTTAGTGGTAGGGGTGACCCAGCAGTTTAATAATCTTGGCAAAGGTGCGGCGATTACCACCGATGGCATGAAAAAATTAGCGCCAGCCTACGAAGAGAAAATTTAATGATTTATCTTAATGAAAATCAGAATCCGGATCAATTTGTGACAAAAATCAATAATTTATACAGCAATTAAAATATCCAGTGCGTCAACTACATTAAATCCATCGACATGGTCCTGGATTCCTTTGAATCTTCGGTAAAAATTGTGGTTACCGCATGTTTGGTAATGATCGCCGTGATGCTTGCGTCAAGTGGTATTTTAAACTGTGATTTCTTTATCGACCCCAGAATGATTATATTCACAACTATCGGCATCAGCCTCCTTGGGCTTTTGACACTTTTCATTGTCTCAAACAGTATCAGGAAAATCAGCACGTGGAAGATGTTAGAAGAACGAGAGAATTAAGTAATTTAACTATTGGCTGAGACCATTAATGTTAATATTATGTGGAGAACGAAAAAGCCTTAATGTAAAAGGTGAAATTCTTGGTAAATTTATTGAATAATTTTTCAACTGTCGCTTTCATAATGTTTACATTCAAATTATAGGGTACTAGATAGAAAACAGACCGATGATACTCAGGGTATTGGTTTTGAATCGATGCTGCTTAAAGATGTTGATCCGGTGATTTTTAAAAAGGGAGGCGCATATCATGACTAATGTTAAATTTAACCGATGGTTGTTGGCAATCCTATTCTTCTTGGGGTTGGTAGTTCTAGTTTCTGGTTGCTCAAATACAACTTCCGAAAAATCAGTAAATAATGACCCTTTTAATTTTTACAACAAAATCCAATTAAGTGAATTAAAAAGCGATGTTGATGCTGCGTTAGGAGTAGTTCCAGAAGAAAAGGTTGGGACTTTCACTTATACAGATAACAATACTGGCTTTGGCATTATCATTATTACGATTCTGGTAACAGTGTGATAATGAAAACCCTGTATAATGCGGATGAAAGTAAACTAATGGCGCTGAGCAATGCCACAGTTACCGAGGATCAATTGGCAAGTATTACCAAAGGTATGACCTATGAAGAGGTCAAGGGGATTCTTGGCGGAGATGGCATTGAAATAATTTCCATGGCAAATCCACTGGACAAGACTAATCCCATTAATGTCATGATCTGGTTCAATGACGATGAAACCGGTTTTTATGTCACTTTTATTGGGGATAAAGGAACGGTTCAAAGTGTCAAATATTGGAAAGCAGATTAATAGAATAGATTCAGCTGAGCACTGATGATCCATATCAGTGCTTTTTTAAAGAATAGAGTTATTTCAATTTCTTTCACAAATAATAAATATTTATTCTTTCCGGGAAGAAAAGTCTGAGTTAAACCGTTATATAGATGTACAGTGCAAACGGAGATTTAATTTATTGATTTTACAAAATTAAGATCAAGGCGTTTTGTAAGTCGCTTGAATGTGCTGAAATTTATTATTTGAAGGAGAAGAAAAAATGTTTAAAAAATTAAGTGTGTCGGTTTTAGTCATGGTAATGCTTTTGGTGATGACGGTATCTACCGCTTTTGCAGCAACACAAACTGCCAGTCCCTATCAGGATTCCACAGGTAATGTGAATATCACAGATGCGACAGTACCTAATAGTGAAGTTATGTTTGCAGGATCGAATGTCATCGCAGCCAATTCGGTTTTTGATACCACAACCTTTTTTGCAGGTAATGCCATTACCTTGGATGGGGTATTCAATGGGGATGTCTTTGTGGCTGGCAACATCGTTACCGTTAACGGAGAAATCAACGGAAATCTCTATGCATCAGGAAATCAGGTTACCATTAACGGATTGGTTTCCGGGGATGCTTTTGCTGCCGGCTCGGATGTGACATTATCCAAATCAGCTGTGATTAGTCGAGATCTCTATGCTGCTGCAAGTACGGTATCCATTGATGGAACCGTGAGCCGAAACCTCCGAGTCGGAGCCAGCGATCTCATCATCAGTGGCGCTGTTAACGGCTTTGTTCAGTCCGATGTCAAACAGTTAACCATTAAGGACGGTGCCAAAATCACTGGGCCCATCAATAATCGCAGTGCCAACGAAGCCGTTGTATCACCGAATGCCACAGCACCTGCAGTAACCTGGGATAAAGTAACCCAGCAACAAACGGAACCGGAAAAGCAGGGACCAAGTGTGGGTTCTGTGATTCTATCCATAATTACCCAACTTGCCTTTATTTTAGTGATTTGGCTGCTGATTACCTTCCTTACCAAGGAATTCAATGAAAATACCACGGTAATGGCGAAAAAGCACATTCTGGCATCCCTAGGTATCGGTGCCGGGTTTATGTTTGTAACCCCTTTACTGGCGCTGCTTTCCTTTTTGATTTACGTGCCTTTTGGATTCGCCATGACCTGCCTGATCATTGCCAGCATGATTCTTGGAATGCCGGTGGCAGCGGTTGTCTTTTCCAAACTCCTCACCGGATATTTCAATACTAAAATGAAACCTTTACTGAGTTCCTTTGTTTCGGTTTTAATCATTGCAGCGGCTATCATCATTGTGGGATTCATTCCCATTTTGAATATGCTGGTAGGATTATTCCTGGCTGTATTTGGTCTTGGCTTTATCTGGTACAACATCATTTTCACCAACAGAAAGCTCAAGGATGAAAAAGCAGCGGCCCATGAACTTCTCTTGACTAATGAAATCACTGACGAGTCAGCGAATACAACGGTTGTTCCAACCGACATGACGCCTGAAGATAAAAATGCCGACACCAATAAGTAGTCATTAATCAAAGTAAAAGAGAATAAATATTGAGGGAAAACCTAAGAGGGATCGGAACATGGAAACATGTACCGATCCTTCATTATTTCTAAATTGTTCCTATAGGTGACAATCTTAATGGTTACATCAACTTAATTATTTTTTAAAAGGTTTAATGATATTTTTGAAATGCTTTAATTTAAAATAAGTGGGTTCAGGCAGGATTCCAATAATGATTTCGGCAAAAGCCAATGCCGCGAAACCACCAAGGAAAAAATGCAGGACGGGTATTTCCGGGACAAAATCACGGACAATTAAATTGATAACATTAAAAATGGCAAAAAGCAGAATTCCGATTTTTAATTCTTTTCTCATCTTTGAATTCATTTTTATTGTTTCCTTTCATCATTATTATGCTTAACTCTTAGGGTTAAATAACTCAGTACTGCCAAATCAGCCAGCATCACAATACCTGTGATTCTGACAGCCCAATCAGGAAGAGAAACCACAGTAAGGTTGATAGCCATGGACAAAAGTGCCATCATCATAATGGCAAACGCCACGGGGAAAATAGCTTTGTTTTTCATCATCACACCGCCCACTTACATCAGTTTCATGCAAACGAGCTTGACAATTACTCCGATTGACAGCTGGGCAGTGGCGGCAAGCACCAGGGTATAAAATACGATGATGTTAAAATAGCCGGCAATGATGGCGGCGATCAGCATGAGTACCGATGTAATCATCAGCATTGGCATTCCGGCCCTGCTGCGGATGGTTTTTAATCGTTCGTCATGTTCCTGGTTATATAATAGTTTAAGCTTGGTCTCATCGTTAATCGCCCGGGTCAATTTAAAGATTTGAACCACGGCCATCATGCCGATACCCAAAATAAGTCCCGATTGAAATCCCATAATAATACCATCGGTCATCGATGCATTGTCTGATGCATTCATGAAAAATACATTATAAATACCAAGCGCCGCTGCTGCCAGGGTCATAACTGAAAAGAGTGTAATTCTGCGTTTGACTTTCGTTTTAAATTCTTTCATCATCCTGCCTCCTAAATTTTGTTCGCATCTGAAAAGTCGAAAACTTCTTCTATGGTCAGCCCGAAATAGTGTGCAATTTTATAGGCTAGTACCAGCGAAGCTGTGTATTTTCCGACTTCTATGGATGTGATGGTCTGTCTGGTTGTGCCGACTTCCAGAGCCAGCTCTTCCTGGGATAATTTTCGTTCTTTTCTCAATTCTCTGATGCGTGTTTTCATTTTAATACCTTCTATTTATTTGCATAGTATACTTTGCAAATATAGTATAGTATACTTTGCATTTAATGTCAAGTGAAGGCTCCATGAAAAATTTGAAGATCAGTTTCTTTATTTTCAAATCGATCCTTATGATTTCCTTATAATTGGTTGGTAAGATCATATTAAGAAAATTATTGGAGGTTATGAAATGGAAAATTATATTTTAGAAACAAAACATTTGACCAAACAGTTTAAAACCCAAAAGGCGGTAAACGATCTGTCCATCGGGGTTAAGGAAAACTCGGTTTATGGGTTGCTGGGACCCAATGGCGCCGGAAAGTCAACCCTGTTGAAAATGATCACCGGACTGCTGAAGCCCACCCAGGGGAGTATCCTTTTTCAGGGAGCGGCATGGGAACGCAGGGATTTGAAAAAAATTGGAGCCCTGATTGAAAACCCCGGGATTTATCCCAATCTGACGGCCATGGAAAACCTGGGGCTGGCCTGCACCCTGTATGAACTGCCCAGGTCAAGAGCCGAGGAAGTTTTGTCCATCATCGGTCTTGAAAATCCGGGAAAAAAGAAGGTTCGGAATTTTTCCATGGGCATGAAACAGCGGCTGGGTATTGGCATGGCCATTATCAACAACCCGAAACTTCTGATTCTGGATGAACCCACCAACGGTCTGGATCCGTTGGGTATTGAAGAATTAAGGGAGTTGATTCGTTCCTTCCCGTCAAAGGGGATGACGGTCATCCTTTCCAGCCATATTTTAACCGAGGTGGCTTTGATTGCGGACGAGGTGACCATTATTTCAAATGGCGTGGTGGGCTACCACGGAGATGTGAAAAAAGATGAGGATTTAGAAAAAATATTCATGGATGTGATTGGAAAAAACAGAGGTGCGTGCTGATGTTGGCCATTATTAATGCTGAATTTCAAAAAAGTAAGGGGTCATCGGTTCATAAGTTTGTGATCCTGGCACCAATAGCTGTGCTGATCTTAAGTTATTTTTTAGGCGGAGGACAAAACGGGGCGTACAATTGGTGGGTTGTCATGTTTCTTCCCGGTCTTATGGCCATTCTTTCAGCCATGGTGATTAACCGTGATAAAAACCTGGGATATAAGGGACTCTTTCTCTTCCCCAGGGACAAAGCCCTGTTCTGGATGGGTAAAACCATTTATCTCAGTGTGCTGATTGTAATTTCCAGCCTCATATTTTTCCTTGGCATTGTGATGATGGGTTTTCTGGATACACCGGTTATTTCCCTTCAAGCAAATTTATTCGGCAGTTTTATTTTAGTTTTAACCGTGCTCTTTGAGTTACCGATTTGCATGTTTTTGGCAGATCGATTCAATCTGTTTGTAGCCACTCTGTTTAATCTTGTGATGGTGATGGTTTATGTGGTGGCCTTCCAAACCCCATCCATTCTTCAATTTTCCCCTTACGGTGTGGGGGTTGCATTAATGTGCCCCATTCTCCATATTCTGCCCAATGGGCTTCCGGTTCCCCAGGGAAGTCCTCTGTTGATCAATGATGGCCTGATCATTCCGGTGCTGGGTTGCCTGGTGTTGTTTTTGATCCTTACCGGGTTGACGGCACTTGTATTTCGGAGGAGGGAGGGAAAATAAATGAAGTTTAAAAATTTGCTGATAACTGATATAATGAAGTTGAAATCAACCCCTTTTCTTTGGGTGCATCTATTGGCACCCATACTGGCACTGATTGTATTTTTGAGTTATTTTTCTGTGAGCCCCTGGGATCCCATTATGATGCAAAAAACCTACATCACCGCCATGTGCATGGCATTTCCCATTCTCATTGCGGTGATGACATCCATGATGGCGGAAAATGAATACGCGGCGGGAAATTACCAGAACTTACTGGGAACCTATAATAAAAAATGGTCGGCACTTATGAGTAAATACCTGGTGCTGGTTGTCCTGGGAGGACTTAGCACAGCGATTGCTGTGATGGGCTTTTACCTGGGGTTCTCTCACATGACACCTTCTTTGCCACTGATGACCTATGTGGCTTTGACCGGTATTTTAATAGGATGCAGTTTATTTCTCTATGCATTTCATTTGTTTTTAAGCCTAAGATTTTCAAAATCGGTTTCCATTGGCATTGGGATTTTCGAAGCATTAATCGCTGCACTTTTCAGAACGGGAATGGGGGATGGCCGATGGCCGTTTTTTCCCAGTTCCTGGAGCATCCGCTTTACCTGGTTTACCATCATGCAAAAATCTGAAGACATTGGCATGCCCGATCCTCTAATGGGCCTTGGGGTTGTTCTGTGTGTTGGGGTCACCATGCTCTCCATTCTGATGCTGATGGTGTGGTTTGAAAATTGGGAGGGTCAAAAATCCGAAGAATAGGAGCAAAAAATGGCAAACATATTAGTAGTGGACGATGACCCGGGGATTTTAGATCTGATAGCCAATGTCCTGGATAAAAGCGGTCATCATGTTAAGAAAATTGAACATTCTTTGGATGTCTTTAATGAAAATCTGGATTATTATCAACTCATTATCCTGGATATTATGATGCCGGGGCTTAATGGCTTTGAATGTTGTGAAAAGATCCGAAACCAGGTCGATTGCCCCATTTTATTTTTAACGGCCAAAGCCGAGCCCGATGGGGTTGTCCAGGGCCTTGGCCTGGGGGCGGATGATTACATTGCAAAACCCTTTGTAATAAAGGAGCTGAGAGCCCGAATCGATGCCCATCTGAGACGGGAAGAACGGAAAAGAAGCCATGGGTTTACCGTGGGAAATAGTCACTTTTTTATGTCCCGTAAAGCATGTTACGTAGGGGATGCTCTGGTGCCACTGACAAAAAGCGAATATGAGATCTCGGAAATGCTGGCCCTTCATCATGGTCAGGTTTTTTCAAAAGAACAGATTTATGAGTCGGTATTTGGGGTGTTTGGAGAAAGTGACAACAGCGTGATTGTGGAACATGTGAAAAACATTCGGGGAAAGTTTGCTTCTGAAAACGAAGCACCCATCAAAACAGTTTGGGGAGTGGGATATAAATGGGAAGGTTGATGAAAAAAGAAAAAACCCTTCGGAGCATATTTATTCGGTTCGTTGGGTTGATGGTGGGCTTTAGTCTGCTCATTGCCGGATTTAATTATGCAATCTTTATTTATGCCACCGAAACGAAGGCCATTCAACCGGCAAATTATGCCGAGTCTGCCATTTCCGAAAACAGGGAAAGCTTAGCCAGTACTCAAAAGGTTACACCTGAAATGATTCCGGATGTGTCGAAGTTCGGGGTTTACGCTTTAGACGGCACGTATGAGTATGGCTCATTTTCTCCAGAAACAGTGAAGTCAATGTGGACGGGCTACCAGAATGGAGAATCGTCGTTGGCCGGGTCCCGGTTTCTGTACGTTATCCCCCGGGACAATGGTGTGCTGTTAATTTCTTATCCGCTGTCCATCCAATTCAGGGATCCGGGCCTCCGTCAATGGTTTCCGGATATTGAATTGCTCTGGCTGTTGTCATTTGTACTGGAAATGATTTTACTTATTGTCATCCTGTCCTGGAACTTCGGCAGCTATTTAGGCAAAAAGATTTCAGTCCTTCAGTCAGTTTCCAAAAACATTGAAAATCACAATCTGGATTTTGATTTTGGCGGCAGTGACATTAAAGAAATCAACCAGGTATTGGACAGCCTGTATCATATGCGCGGTGGTTTAAAAGCGTCATTGGTGTCCCAGTGGAAAACAGAAAAAACAAAGCGGGACCAAATTTCAGCTCTTGCCCATGATATTAAAACCCCTTTAACCATTGTCAAGGGGAATGCGGAGCTTTTGGGTGAAACGGACCTGGACCATGAACAACAGCTGTACCAAAAATATATGCTTGAGAATGCAGTCCAAATGGAGGAATATATCAATAAACTGGTGGAACTTTCAAAATTGGATGAACCCCAGGGGCTGAATTTCAAAAAAACTAGGGTGAAAGATCTGATTGATTCCATTCATGAACAGTCCAAAGGATTGATGGTTCAAAAAAACATTGGGCTTGTTTGGCAGGAAGAGGATCTGACAAACGCCTTTATTCAGGCCGATGGAGACAAACTCCACCGCGGGGTAATGAATGTGATTGGCAATGGGGTTGAATTTACGCCGAACCAGGGAACACTTACTGTAACGGTTTCGAAAAACCCGAAGGCACTGGTACTCACCATTCTCGACAGTGGGGAAGGCTTTTCAACCCAGGCACTTCACCATGGAAAAGAACAGTTCTTTAAGTCAGACATTAGTCGAACCAATCACAAGCACCATGGCATGGGCCTTTATATTGCAGATAACATCATAAGACAACATGGGGGCCAATGCCTATTGGCCAATACCGAACAAGGAGGAAGTGTCAGCATCACCCTGCCACTTATGTAGCTGATTATTATCAAGACGACGCCTCCAACGATGGAAACGGAAAATTGAGTCAATAATCGATAAGCATAAAAAATAAACGCTCAGGGTTAACCTTATGGGGATCGGAACATGGAAACATGGGCCGATTCATTTTTTTTGTAGGGAATCCCATAAAAAATTAAATAATTCTTGCATTACCTAGAAGTTCTATGTATAATGTCTTTATACCTAAGACATCTAGGTAGTGGAGGTATTTATGAACGTCTCAAAGGATTTAACTGCAGCCTCGGCGATTCCCTTTGTTCTCGCCATTTTAAAACAAGAGGACAGCTATGGCTATGCCATAATAAAAAAGGTAAAAGAATTAACCGGCGATGAACTTGTTTGGTCAGAAGGAATGCTTTACCCGGTACTTCATCGTCTTGAGGAAAAGAACTTTATCGAATCCTACTGGCAAGGTTCCGAAACCGGGCGCAAAAGAAAATATTACCGGATAAAAGAGGAAGGGGTGGCTGAGTTGGAAGTACAGAAGAAGCAATGGGAAGTTGTTCACATGGCGCTTTCAAAAACCTGGTTGAAACTCACAAAGCATAAGGAGGAATTTATCTATGTTTGATTTGGAATCCAATGTCCGTTCCTGGCATTGGTCATTGTGTTTTCATTCCTCGCCGGCACTGCAATAAAGATTCCCCAGCTTTTCGGTTTGAGCATCAATGATTCGGTTTATGGATTGATTTACCTTAAAAACCTCAGTTTTTTTATTCTACCTTTCATCGCGGCTTTTTTTCTCATTAAACACCAATCAACCTGGAAAATGTCGGCTGCAATCATGAATCATGGGGATCTTCGCTTTGGCCGGGATACTGATTAATCTCTATCCTTCATTTTCTCCCATTTTGGTTGGGAATTGTGGCCTTTATCTTTCCAATCATTTTCGGATATAATTAATGCCATGATTGAAATAAAAAAGCGACCATAATTGGCCGCTTTTTTATATGGGAAAATCGTCTGTCTAATTCGCAGAGGTTGTAAAAGCTTTGAGGGTTGCTCCCGGTGCAGCGGAGTCCGCTGGAACGACCTGAATTTCAATGGCTTCTAATCGGTAACTTAAACCTGCGTTAGCTCCATTCTTGGCCCAATTCTGCCAACCAATATTTTGAATATGGGTTTGGTAAGAACAGCCAATATTTTTTTCAACAATCGCAGTTAAAGGGTAGAATGCAGAATTTTCAAACTGATCATAAGCATAGATATGAACCGAATAGTTGCCTCTTTCATTATTATGATCACTGTATAAAATCCGGCGTGTAGCCGTATTACCGCTGATGGTTGCCGTATACCAAACCAGATCATCCTGGTCATTTTCAATTGTCCAGGTAGGGAATAATACATTCTTGATACCAGAACCTACATCGGATACATGACAGGTTACTGTGAAACCCTGGTCGTCAACATTCGTAATCTGGGCATTGGAAATGGTGGGGGGTATGGAAGTGCTTATCATGAATTTAAATAAAATGGGATGTATTGTATTTTGGTATTTAAAGCTTTGAAAACTCATGAACAACACATCAAACACCTCTGGATTTCATCCAATTATGACGCCTCTAT
>Ga0209430_1000138_pt1 | contig 99411 bp, 74 predicted proteins | sample BarGraIncub1133A_FD_184504 | JGI IMG/M metagenome (GOLD analysis project Ga0209430, IMG submission 184504) | Arctic peat soil microbial communities from Barrow, Alaska - Barrow Graham LP Incubations 11-33A (SPAdes) (version 2) | ecosystem: Environmental > Terrestrial > Soil > Wetlands > Peat...
CCCAATTAAAATCATCCAATTCAAACAAGCCTTCCCGAACCAAATGACACCATTTACCACAAGCTTTGAATTCTTCCAGATTAAGTCTGACTACTTTAAAGACTTTTGACTTTTTAATGAGGTTTTTGTTCGCCCCACCTTTTTTCCTTACAATCCACTTTTTTAAGACCCTGTTATAGTAACAGGTCACATCTCCCATTGATCCCTTAAAACGAATGGGTCCATCAATTTCTGCCATGATCGTAAAATTAAAACTGTTTAAAAACTCCGAAAACTTCAGAATATTTCACTCGTTCAGTCAAACAATCGTTCATTATGAAAACAAAGGGGGAGATAGGGGGTCATTAGATAACAGGAAATGGCTGCGGAAATCTTCCTCAAAAAAAAGCTGAAACACTTCAATCATTTTTACCGAAACAGCGAAACATAATTTTCTGATGATTTTGCAAATATAATTCAATGATTGCTTAATATCAAGTATATAATCAGAAAATATTTAGGTAATAATTAGTACATACTCTATCCCTTAGCTATAGATTATGGATAGGGTATATACCGATTATATATAGGTTATATACAGGTTATCTCTGAATCATCCGACAATATTGACGTTGACGTGTCGGGATTTTATTCTCTGGTTCGGGGGAGAATAAAATTTTGGGAATTGAGGATATGTCCTGGTTTTCTGTTTATGTCTCTTTATAAAATCTTTATACTGTTTGTACCAATCCTTACAATTCCCATATAATCCAGCAACTAATTTTGTTTATTAAATTAATAAGGATAATTATGAATGCATTGACAATGTTAACAGTTACAACTACTCCGCTGGAAATGAATCTTTCCAGCCAATATATAATCGGGGCAATTATCGCTTTGTTTATTTTCGGTTACCTTTTGTACACGCTTATTAACCCTGAAAAGTTTTAATAAATTATGACTACTCAAGATCTCATACAGGTTTTACTATATTTCATTTTCCTGATAGGGTTAGCACCTATTTTAGGTAGTTACATGAACAAAGTTTTCACAGGTGAAAAACATATCATGTTGCCTGTTTTTGGTTGGCTCGAAAGGTTCACTTATAGATTTATAAAAGTTAACCCTGAAGAAGAGACAAATTGGAAGAAATACGCTATTGGATTGTTGCTGTTCAATCTGGTTGGATTTATTTTTCTGTTTCTGATTCAACTTTTTCAGTCTCATCTGCCCATGAATCCTGCAAAACTTCCAAATGTATCATGGCACCTGGCATTCAATACGGCGGTAAGTTTTATGACCAATACGAACTGGCAAAGTTATTCAGGCGAAACGACTTTAAGTTATTTTGTGCAAATGATTGGGCTTACGGTACAAAACTTTGTAAGCGCTGCTACCGGGATAGCTGTTTTACTGGCGCTTATCAGGGGGCTCTCGAGGAAAACAACAGACATGATTGGAAATTTCTGGACAGATCTTACCCGGATTACCATATATGTATTGTTGCCTCTTTCAATAGTATTTGCAGTTGTTTTGGTTGGACAGGGGGTTATTCAGAACTTCAATCATTACGAAACTGTGCAGACCTTGCAGGGTGCACATCTGCAACAACTTCCAATGGGACCGGCTGCTTCGCAGATTGCGATAAAACAATTGGGTACTAATGGAGGGGGTTATTTTAATGCCAATAGTGCTCACCCTTTTGAAAACCCAACACCTTTCAGCAATTTTCTCGAAATGTTAGCCATATTATTAATACCGGCAGCTTTGGTTTTCACCTATGGGAAAATAGTAGGCTCTATGCGGCAAGGGTGGGCAATTTTTAGCGTCATGCTGATATTGTGTGTGGTGGGATTGTCTTTTGCCTTATATGCTGAATACGCTGTTAATCCGATATTTGGCCATTTACACCTGATGGAAGGTAAGGAAACCCGGTTTGGGATTACAAACAGTGTGCTTTGGGCAAACGTGACAACTGATGCATCAAACGGTTCGGTAAATGCAATGCACGATAGCCTTACGCCAATTGCGGGCATGATGGCAATGATTAATCTGATGTTGGGTGAGATTATTTTCGGTGGAGTAGGTTCAGGATTGTATGGGATTGTAATATTTATCATCCTTACAGTTTTTATAGCTGGGTTGATGGTTGGCCGTACTCCGGAATATCTTGGAAAAAAAATTCAGAAGTTTGAGGTGCAAATGGCCATGATTGCTGTGTTAGCGCCCAACATAGTCATACTTGTTTTCGCGGCATGGGCTTCGGCCAGCACCTCAGGACTCTCGAGTTTAAACAATGCAGGACCGCATGGATTATCAGAAATCCTCTATGCTTATGCATCGGCCGCCGGAAATAATGGAAGCGCTTTTGCAGGCTTGAATGCGAATATGATATTCTATAATCTTACGATGGGTTTTGGAATGTTGATAGGTCGTTTCGGTGTCATTATTCCGGTACTTGCAATAGCAGGGAGCATGGCTCAAAAAAAGATAACACCACTTTCGGCAGGTACTTTCCGAACCGACAATGGATTATTTATTGCATTGCTCATTGGAGTAATACTGATAGTTGGAGGATTAACACATTTTCCTGCATTATCTCTTGGCCCTGTTGTTGAGCATTTGCTGATGAATAATGGTATAACCTTTTAATTTTAGAAAGAAATGAGCGCAAAAAAAATAAGCCTTTTCAATAGAAAGATATTATTTCAGGCAACAAAAGATAGTGTGACAAAATTAAACCCTGCTTTGCAGGTTAAAAACCCTGTGATCTTTATGGTGGCAATTGGTTCAGTGCTTACAACCATCATTGTGATTGCCGGTGTTTTCCAGGGGAACTTTTCATTTTTCAACTTTCAGATAGCTATCTGGTTATGGTTTACAGTGTTGTTTGCCAACTTTGCTGAAGCTATTGCTGAAGGCAGGGGAAAAGCACAAGCTGAAAGTTTACGAAAGAGCCGTACAGAAATTATGGCGCGTAAAATAGTTGGAAAACAAATCGTATCAATAATAGCAACAGATCTTAAAAAAGGCGATGTCGTAGTTTGCGAAGCAGGTGAGGTAATCCCTTCTGATGGGGAAGTCATTGAAGGAATTGCCAGTGTTGATGAATCAGCTATCACCGGTGAATCGGCTCCTGTTATTCGAGAAAGTGGGGGTGATCGTTCTGCTGTTACAGGTGGCACAAAGGTAATTAGCGATAAAATTACGATCCGGATTACGAGTGACCCCGGTAATACTTTTATTGACCGTATTATTTCATTGGTAGAAGGTGCAAATCGACAGAAAACACCTAACGAAATCGCACTTTCGATACTGCTGGCCGGTTTGTCTATCATTTTTCTTTTAGCTGTATGTACACTTCCGGCCTTTTTCGGATACAGCTTGATTGCATCGGGTATGTCTGGGTCTCAAAATTTGACGATTCCAGTTTTGATAGCTTTATTGGTTTGTTTAATTCCAACTACGATTGGAGGTTTGTTGAGCGCAATAGGTATAAGCGGAATGGACAGATTGTTGCAGCGTAATATCATTGCCACGAGTGGCCGTGCCATTGAAGCTGCCGGTGATGTTGATGTTCTTTTGCTGGATAAAACGGGAACCATCACGCTGGGAAACAGGATGGCAACTGATTTTGTTCCTGCGGAAGATGTAAAAGTTGAAGAGCTTGCAGATGCCGCTCAGTTTTCATCGCTTTCGGATGAAACTCCCGAAGGACGATCTATCGTTGTTTTGGCTAAAGAAAAATTCAATATCCGGGGGCGTGAAGTGCATTTGCTTAATGCTACTTTTATTCCTTTTACCGCTCAATCAAGAATGAGCGGAGTAGATTATACATCAGTGGATGGCGTAAATCATCATATCCGTAAAGGTTCTGCCGAAGCCATCCGCACTTTTATTCACAATAACAATGGATTTTACCCTCAAAAAATTCAGGATATCGTATCAGATCTGGCCCGTCAGGGAGCTACTCCTTTAGTGGTAGCTGAAGATGATAAAGTGCTGGGTGTTGTGCATCTGAAAGATATTGTAAAAGGTGGTATAAAACAACGTTTTGCAGAATTGCGGAAAATGGGAATCAAAACGGTAATGATAACAGGCGATAATTCATTGACAGCAGCCGCAATCGCTGCCGAAGCAGGTGTCGATGATTTTATGGCTGAAGCAAAACCGGAAGATAAATTGCGTCGGATCAGAGAAGAACAGGCAAATGGTCATTTGGTAGGGATGATTGGTGATGGTACGAATGATGCCCCTGCACTTGCCCAGGCAGATGTTGGAATTGCAATGAATACAGGCACACAGGCTGCCCGTGAAGCCGGTAATATGGTTGACCTTGACAGCAATCCTACTAAATTGATTGAAGTTGTGGAAGTTGGGAAACAACTGCTGATGACACGTGGCTCATTGACAACGTTTAGTATTGCAAACGATGTTGCCAAATATTTTGCCATTATCCCTGCCATTACCCTTTCGCTTTATGCTGGAAAAAATGGAATTGGGCCACTTTCGGCTTTAAATATCATGCATCTCGGATCACCTCAAAGTGCAATTTTAAGCGCTATCATTTTTAATGCAATTATCATTATCTTATTGGTTCCACTGGCCTTAAAGGGTGTGCGTTACCGACCGGTTTCGGCAAATGCGGCATTAGGACGTAATCTCCTGATTTTCGGTTTAGGTGGCATTATTGTTCCTTTTATCGGGATTAAATTTATCGATATTTTAATTAATCTGTAAATAATTTAATAATGAAAACGGTCATCATCTCATTGAAAATATTTCTTTTATTTACAATACTGACAGGAGTTTTATATCCACTTTTAATTACAGGAATAGCTCAGGTAACATATCCTTCGAATGCAAATGGAAGTATAATTTATAAGGACAACAAAGCTATAGGAAGTAAATTAATCGGTCAACAATTTGATTCCGTCATCTATTTTTCTTCGAGACCTTCAGCAGTTGCTTATAATCCATTGCCATCAGGAGGATCAAATTATGGATTGACCAACATCAAGTTGAAAAATCAGGTGACTGAGCGAAAGACCCAATTCTGGAAATTCAATCAGTTGGATAGTCTTAAGACATCAATTCCATCCGAGATGCTTTTTGCTTCAGCAAGTGGACTTGATCCTCATATATCCCTTCATGCAGCTATGCTGCAGGTTAACAGGATTGCGAATGCACGTAAATTCAGTAAAATTCAAAAGAAGAAAATTGTACAATGTGTTAAGGAAAATGTCGAGGAACCTCAGTTTTTATGCTTTGGCGAGCAAAGAATCAATGTTCTCCTTTTGAATATTGAACTTGACAAAATCAAATGATAAAGACATGAATAAAATTTAAACGGTATCTTAGTTTAATGTATTAAATTTGAATATTGTACCTGAAATAATTAAATGAACAATTCAAACGTTTTTTAATTTATAATTTGGAAAACAAGAAATAACACATGGACTTTGTTGATAACAGACCTGATCCGGATGAACTTTTGGCTTCTTTGTATAGCGAGGAAGAGAAAAGTAAACGGGGCAAACTGAAAATATTTTTTGGCATGTGTGCCGGGGTTGGGAAAACATATACTATGTTGGAGACTGCCCATGCTGAAAAAATGAAAGGAAGTGATATTATCATCGGATATGTTGAGACTCACAATCGAAAAGAGACTGCGGAATTAACAGAAGGGCTCGAAATAATACCCCGAAAAAAATATGAGTATAAAACTACTTCTGTTCAGGAAATGGATTTGGATTCAATTATTGCCCGACAGCCTTTTGTGGTTGTTGTTGATGAACTTGCACATACCAATGCTCCCGGTAGCCGGCATACTAAAAGATATCAGGATGTTCAGGAACTATTGGAAAACGGGATCAATGTATATACTACTTTAAATGTTCAGCATCTTGAAAGTCGTTCTGAAACGGTAGCCCAGATTACAGGTATCGTTGTTCGTGAAACGGTGCCTGATGAAATATTCGAAAATGCTGATGAAGTTGAAGTTGTAGATCTTTCTCCTGATGAGTTGTTGCAAAGATTATCAGACGGTAAAGTATATACTCCTGAACGTTCGAAGGAAGCCATCGAGAATTTCTTTAGAAAAGGAAATATTACCGCTTTGCGTGAAATGGCATTGCGCATAGTTGCAGATCGTGTTGATAAGCAACTGCATGATTATATGCAGCAAAAACGGATCAGGGGTCCATGGAAATCGGGGTTACACCTTTTGGTTGCCATTGACTACAATCAACAGTCAACAAGGCTGTTGCGGTGGGCCAAGAATCTTTCTTATTCTATGGGTGCCAGTATCCAGGCCATTTATGTTGAAACATTGCATAAACTAACTCCTAAAGAACACGACCAGCTTGAAAAAAATATCAATCTGGCCAAGCAATTGGGAATTAAATTCAGGATTATTACCAATTATGATGTGGTTAAGGCTGTTGTAGATTTTGCCCAGAAGGAAAATGTAACACATATAATAGTTGGTAAACCTAGGATCCGCAATATCTTATCTATGATCAGGCTTGAGAACTTTGTCAACAAGCTGATCAGGTACAGTGGGAATATCGATGTTTATATTCTTGGATCCGATAGCCAGGCAAAAGATCATTTTAAACAAAGGGTTTCTATTCCTTCTTTTACCTCTAATATCCGTCAATATTTTGTCATAAATATATTTGTCATTTTAACCGCCATTATCTGTTTTCTGGCAAAAGCTTACATTGGTTACCAGGTTGTCTCTTTTGTTTTGTTGTTTTTGGTCTCAATTCTTGCTCTTTTCTACGGTACCGGACCTATATTGTTGGCAGCAACATTGTGTGCTTTGATCTGGGATTATTTTTTTATTCCACCCCGCTTTACACTTCACATCGAGAGGGCTGAGGATATGCTAATGCTTTTGATGTTTTTTATCATCGCACTGATGAATGGAATTTTAACATCCAGAGTCCGGAGACAGGAAAAAAGGATTAGAATACGCGAAGAACGTACAAATGCGCTCTACCAACTTACAAGAGAATTGTCATTAGCAGTGGGACTTGATGATGTATCTAAAATAGCAATCAGGTATATTCAAAAATATTTCAGTTTGGATTGTGCGATTATTCTTAAAAACGAGTTAAACCAACTGGACGATCTGGTAAGACATGAGACAAGTTTAAATTTGTCTGAAAACGAATTAAGTATTGCCGCATGGGTTTTTAAGCATGCTGCTAAAGCTGGTAAAAACACCGATACATTGCCTTCAACCGAATATACTTTTTACCCTTTGATGGGTGATAGCAATATGGGTGTAGTTGTTGTCAAACATTTGGTTTTGTTTACACAGGGCGAAGAACAGTTTTGGGAAGCTTTTCTTTCGCAGATCTCAGGAAGATATGAGCGTGAGTTTTTAAGGACGACTGCGCGGAAAGCTTATATTTTAAATGAATCTGATAAACTCTACAAAACGTTGTTCAATTCCATATCTCATGAATTGCGGATTCCGGTTGCAACTATAATGGGTGCTTCCGATACACTCCTTTCGCAAAGCTATCCGGAAGAGACAAAGTTGAAATTATATACAGAAATCAACACTGCTTCAGTGAGACTCAACAGGCTCATTGAAAACTTGTTGAATATGTCGCGTCTGGAATCAGGTAGGATAACTCCGCGTCCTGATTGGTGCGATGTACATGATCTTTCAAATAAGGTAGCAGATAATCTTAAACAGGAATTAAGTGCATTTAAATTATCTACAGTAATACCTGCTGATATGCCATTGGTGTATATTGATTTTGGTCTCATCGAACAAGTCCTGCATAATTTGGTTCTAAATGCAACACAAAATTCACCGACCGGAACAAACATAAGGATCAAGTTTTTCTATGAACTGGAAACATTGACAATTCAGGTAATGGATAGAGGTAAAGGATTTCCTTCATCTGAAATTGGTGAGATTTTTAATAAGTTTTACCGTGGTAGGGATGCAAAAACGGGTGGGACAGGATTAGGATTATCTATTGTTAAAGGATTTGTAGAAGCACATGGCGGGACAGTAATAGCTGAAAATCGGCAGAATGGGGGCGCATTATTTACCATGAAAATACCGGTAAAAATTTCTGAAATGAACCAGTTTAGTAAACAGGATGATTAAATGATAAACGAAGGTACCATATTAATTATTGATGATGAAGTACAAATCCGTCGTTTGCTTGAAATTACACTTTCGGCAAATGGGTATAAGATTTCGGAAGCTTCAACGGGCAAGGAGGGTCTGTCATTGGCTGCTACCGGACATCCTGTTCTCATCATACTCGATTTAGGGTTACCCGATAGTGATGGTCTTGATATACTAAGTAAACTTCGTGAATGGTATCAAAAGCCAATCATTATCCTGTCTGTCCGTAATTCGGAAGATGACATTATCAAAGCTTTGGATAATGGGGCTAACGATTATCTAACCAAACCTTTTAGGACAGGTGAATTACTGGCCCGCATCAGGGTTGCCATCAGGCAGAGTCAGGTCTTATCTGATGTGCCCAGTCTTACTTTTGGCTCACTGACTATAGATCTGGCCAATCATCTGGCCCGTAAGAATAATGAAATCATTAAACTCACTACAACTGAATTTTCCCTTCTTGCCCTGTTGGCAAAGAATGAAGGACGGGTTTTGACGCATCAGTATATTCTTAAAGAAGTATGGGGGATGGGATATGTTGAGCAAACTCAATATCTGCGTGTATTTATTGCTCAACTGAGGAAAAAAATTGAAGATGATCCTGCAAAACCTAAACTGTTAAACACTGAATCAGGAATTGGTTACCGTTTTGGAGGTTAATTTTACTGAGTTTTCAATCAGACAGTATGATCTTTTTTACAAAAAGGTTTAATCTTAACAATACAATAATAATTATAATCGGAAAGGTAATATTCTTTTAATTAACGATAATTATTTTAACAAATGGAAAGCTTAAGTTGTAGTGTCTTTTTACCTAAAAGACTTCAATTTATAAACACGTTCGAATAAATGTATCAAATTACATAAACTCGTTCGAATTAATGTATCTTTACACATAAATACGTTCGAATAAATGTTGTCTTAAGCAATTATTGTATGGAAAGAGATGCAATGCAGGCGCTGATCAGGTGGAAAAATAAGCAAGATCGCAAGCCTCTGATAATTCGTGGAGCCCGGCAGGTGGGCAAGACCTGGTTGATGAAAGAATTTGGGAAAAATGAATATGCTCAAACAGCGTATGTTAACTTCGAGAATTCAAAGTTGCTTCAAACATTATTTGTTGATAATTTCGATATACAGCGAATAATCACAGCATTACAGATTGAATCCGGGGTTCAGATTGAATCCGAAACCACGTTGATTATTTTCGATGAAATACAAGAAGCTGATGGCGCAATAACTTCTCTGAAATATTTTTACGAAAACGCCCCACAGTATCATATCATTGCAGCAGGTTCTTTGCTTGGGGTGGCGCTTCATAAACACACATCATTTCCTGTTGGAAAAGTTTCGTTTTTAGATATTCATCCTCTTACTTTTCAGGAATATCTGTTGGCGCTGGGTCAACAGCCATTGCTAAATTTGCTGAAGAGCGGGGATTGGTCAATGATCAAAAGTTTTAAAGATAAATACATTCAGTTTCTTCGACAATATTACTACATAGGTGGAATGCCTGCAGCGGTACTTTCGTTTAGCAAGGAAAATGATTTTAAGGAGGTTCGAACTATTCAGAAAGAAATTCTTTCAGCCTATGAACAGGATTTTTCTAAACATGCTCCAAACGAAATAGTCCCACGCATCAGACTTCTTTGGAATTCAATTCCGGCTCAATTGGCAAAGGAAAACAGAAAGTTTATCTATGGCGCTGTTAAACCTGGCTCGAGATCGAAAGACTATGAATTGGCATTAGCGTGGCTTATTGATTGTGGATTGGTTCATAAAGTTAGTCGCGCATCAAAACCGGGAATTCCATTGAAGGCCTATGAGGATTTTGGCGCTTTCAAATTGTTTATTGTCGATGTAGGTCTGATGGGGGCTATGGGTGACATTGATGTAAAAACATTGTTGGCTGGGAATTCGATATTCGAGGAGTTCAAAGGGGCATTGACAGAACAGTATGTTTTGCAACAATTGATAATGAACTCGGATATAGCTATTTACTATTGGTCTGCAGAGAAGTCGTCTTCTGAAATTGATTTTTTAGTACAGTATTCAGGTATTGTCGTTCCCATTGAAGTCAAAGCAGAAGAGAATTTGCATGCCAAAAGCTTGAAATCGTTTTGTGTAAAATATTCTCCATCAAAGGCAATCAGAACTTCAATGTCAGATTTCAGAAAAGAAAACTGGATGACGAATCTGCCACTTTATGCAATAAGCGAACTAACCGGATTGGATTAAACAGAGATTATTGATTCATTAGGGCAGATTCATCTGGCAATTTATAGGTTTTTTTTATTCAATAACCCAAATAGCTACATTAAAATTTCTCCATTTTTAGAAATTCTCTGAGATGAAGATGATGTATCCCGTTATAATTGCTACGAATATTAAATGAGTCCATTGTAACTACATATTTTGGATAATTATTATCAATTTTCATTAGATTGCCAAACTCTCTTTCGTGTGTCTTTTCATCCACAATGAGATAGGCAACCTGAACATAAATATTATTGCCATCTTTAACTCCAACAAAATCAATCTCAAGGTTATCTAATTTTCCAACATAGACCTCGTAAGCCAAAATTCTGAGATGCTGATAAACTGCATTCTCCATTAATTTATTTATATCTTTTCCAAAATAAAGACGTTGCATACAGTTCCGAAGGCCCAAATCCTCGAAGTAATACTTTTCGCCAATCTCAAACTTTTTCAGTCCTTGTACATCTAATCGCTGAGTTTTGTTGATGATATATGCATTGCTTAATGCCTTCAAATAGTTGATGATAACGCTGGTGGATATATTTATTCGTTGCGATTTCAGAAATTTATGAATATTCGTTGCAGAAAACAGACTTCCCACATTGTCAGATAGATAATCAACCAGTGTTTCTAAAAAATCAACATTCCGAATTCCCTCCCGGCTGACAACATCTTTGAGCAGAATCGTTGAATATACATTTTTAAGGTATTCAAATGCCATCTCATCATTGAGAGGTAACCGCGATAAATAAGGCAATCCTCCGTATGTAAGAAATAATTTTAAGGAATTATCCTCATCCGCAAGTGAATGGAAATAAAGAAATTCAATATAACTTAAACTATGGATTCTGAATTCAATATAGCGTCCGGACAGGTAAGTTGATAATTCACCCGATAGCATTTTCGCATTACTTCCCGTACAAAAGATATCCCAAGTCTCTGCAGCCTGCAAACTCCTTAATACATGCTCAAAACCGTTGATATCCTGTATTTCATCAAGGAAGAGAAAATTTTCTTTATCAGGATCAATCTTGTCTTTAAGATAAGCAAATAACTCTTCTTCGCCTTTTATAAATCGGAATTCCTCCTGTTCTTTATTGATATAGACAATGTTGGAAGTAGGATTCTCAAATTTAATTTCCTGCATTATTTGTAAAAGGAGATAGCTTTTGCCAACACGTCGTTGACCTGTAAGCACTTTTATTATTCCTTTTCCTGCAAACGATTTGATTCGGTTGCTGTAATAGGATCTGTTTAATATTTTCATGAAGTATACTTAACAAACAATACAAAAGTATTACATTTGTTAAGTATAAACTACAAAATAGTAAAATATTTAAGAAAGTTGGGTCATTTAAACTTTTCAATTAGCACGACTGCCTGTGCGGCGATTCCTTCTTCACGGCCTGTAAATCCAAGTTTCTCTGTAGTGGTTGCCTTGATGGAGATATTTTCTATGTCAATTTCCATTACAGTTGCCAGGGTTGTTTTCATCTCTTCGATAAACTGCTGGACTTTTGGTTTCTGGAGTATGATGATACTGTCGATATTGCCAACCGTATATCCTTTTTCTTTGAGTAGTTTTATTACTCGTTTTAGGAGGACCTTGCTGTCTATTCCTTTGAATTCAGAAGAAGTATCTGAAAAATGATAGCCTATATCTCTCAGGTTGGCGGCACCTAATAATGCATCGCAGATAGCATGGATGAGGACATCGGCATCGGAATGACCAACAGCGCCTTTTGGGTTTTCTATTTTAATGCCTCCCAGCCAGAATTCGTAGCCTTCTGCCAGTTGGTGAACGTCGTAACCAATACCTATTTTTATGTTCATAAATATTATAGAGTGGGTGTCCCTGTGTCTTTAGACTTCAAGGCATCAAAATCGAGGATCATTGAAAAACGAAGTGTGTTTTCGAGTGGGTTGTGTTGTTCTGTCGGGATCAGATAAGAGAGATCGAGACGGAACTTTGTGTATTTCAGCCCTGCACCCATGGTGAAATATTTACGGTTTCCCTTGGTTGGATGCTCGTAAAAGTATCCTGCTCTTAAGGCGAACTGTTTGTTGTACCAGTATTCAGCTCCAATAGAATAGGTAATTTCGTGCATTTCTTCTTTGAATCCACCGGGGGCATCATAAAAAGATTGAATCATTCCCTGGGGAACACCAACATCGGGATTTCTGCCGGCTATGATATTATTATTATCATCTACTATTGGAGGGGTTGGTACGAGTAACTTGTTGAAGTCAGCCATAACGGTGAGGCTGTTGAATTCGTCAAGATTTAACAGGAGACTTGGTCCTATTCGAAGATTGGTTGGGATAAAGTCTTTGCGGGTATTGTCGTCTGTATAGGAAATCTTTGAACCGATGTTGGAAATGTTGATTCCCCAAGCAAACAATGCCGGAGTATTGAAAATATTGGTGTTTTTCTGATAATAAACAGAGACATCTGTAGCAACCGAATTGCCCGGTTTAGTTGAAGAGGAGCCCACAGGTTGTCCTTGTGTAAGGTTGGAATTTATATATCGGGCAGAAATGGCTGCTGAAAAATCAGGTGATAATTTACGGGAATAAGCAAAGTCGAGTGCAAACTCGTTGGGACGATAGTTCCCAATCGTTCCTCCGGCTATGTCTGTAAAGACGATGTCGCCCAGTGAAAAATAAAGTAGTGATCCTGAAATAGCAGAGTTGTCATCCAGTTTTTTATATCCGGTTACATATGCAAGGTTGATATCGCTGACGAGTTTACGCATCCAGGGGCTATAGGAAAGTGAAAATCCCATATCGGTATCGATGAAGGCAAATTTAGCAGGATTCCAGTGTTGAGAGAATGCATCGGGGGTAGAACTTACACCTGCATCCCCCATTGCACCACCACGGGCATCGGGAGCTATCATCAGGAATGGAACGGCAGTAGTGACTGTATTCAGTTCTTGTCCGATATAGTTGGTGGTTTGAGCAGAGGCTATTGCTATAAAACCTAGCAGGGTGAGTGATAAAAACAATTTTTTTCCAATCAAAAATGTCTTCATAATTTAATGCAAGTTTATTTGTTACAAATATATGATAAAACAAGTCAAAAATTAAGGCGTATATGATCTTGTTGTTATAAACGCCAAAATTAATGGTTATGTTTGAAGCGTGTGTTTTTAAAGTTCATAACTTTGAGCATATTCCAGTACTATAACATCCTTCGGGGTTTTTAGTTTAGCATCATTATTTTGCAATTCCGGATAACTGTTTCTCCTGTTTCATTTTCAAGCAATACGCTGAAGAAATATAAACCCGATCTGAGTTTCGCGCCACCCTGGTTTGTTCCATCCCATTGAACAGGTCCTATTATTCCCTGATCTGTTCCGGCAGCTGTCTGAAGAACACGTTGTAACATTCCTTCTGTGTTATAGATTCGGATTTCTGCTTTGACTACTTTGCCCGATTGATTGTGCCGGATCGTAAATGAAGTACCCGCTTTAAATGGGTTTGGCCAAACGGTGAATTCATCTGCTTCAATATTGTTTTCACTTTTTACATTAAATGTTATGTTAGCCGTAGAGGAATTGTTCATGACATCCCATACCTTCAGCCTGAGTTGATGGGTTCCCGGATCGAGGCTGTTCAGTTTATAACTGAGTATCCCCTTTTTATAGTTATCGGTTTCAGATTCAAAATAATCATTGAGGATAATGGTCTTGTCTGTCCGGCCATCTATTACGGCAGTGATATCGTGTCCGATCCCGTTCCCCAATGTGTTGATGCCACTCTCGTCATTGACTTTTGCAATTAAAACAGGGTTTATGCCTGTAAGTCCACCTGAACGAAAAAGGGTGTCGTTCATAAACAGCCTCACAACAGGGCCTGTTTTATCGGTAATTGTTCCATCCAGAATGCCACCAATGACTGTGTTCTCGTCATTACCTGTAGCATCATTTTTCCCGTCTGTGGCATAATAACTGAAGCGGGTCTTGTCATAACGCAATGCAATGTCTTTGGGAACGATAAAAGTGAAACTGAAGCCGCCATTTTTTACGCTGGCAGTCCCTTTGTAGATGAGGCTTTTTTGTAGCCAGAAGCTAAAAACTGTTCCTCCATCGTTTCCAAGTGTATTGATCAGTGAGGGCTTGTCGAAGATTGAACTGTATAGCAATCCGTTGAAGGAAGTCATTTTTGTATTGCTGTTGTCTGCAACAAAACCTTTCACTGTGACGTTGGAGAGGGCATGCAGGGTGTCACTCCCGGGGATTTTATCATTGACAAGTGACGTGATGACTTTATAGCGTGGTGCAGCAAGTTGCATTGTGGGATCTCCGATCAGGACGATTTTCTGGGTGTTGATGGAATTGCCGTTTTCAAGTTTGGCTTGCCTGATGATGTCACCCATTCTTAAACTTAAGCCACCGGGAATAAGCCAGTTCTTCAAGAGACTTTTATTTATGGAAAGATTTGGTGAACCAAATGTGAGCCTGATGGTGGAGAATAAAGCTGCACCTCCTCCATTGGGATTCAGCAAGATCTGTTCGCCTGCCGAAACAAGTTGCGGGTCATCAAAACGACTGAACTCACAGGTTGCGGTTATGAAGACGGGGAGGTTATTATAGGATTGCCAGTTGGCTATGTCGTTCAGGGTGAGAATCTTCTCATCTGCCCAGCCTGCTTCTCCACCATGACCGGTATAGTTGATCAACAGTGCACCATTGTTAACGCGCTGGTTGATAGCTTGATTGACATCAGGATATGTTTTGCCTGAAGCTGACGTCACGAGCGGATAGGCATCGAGATAGATTTTATCAATGGTAAAGTTTTGGTTTATGGTATTTACATCATTGGCTAATTCTTCGGCCTGTTCCATGAAGATATTGTATTCTTTGTCATCGGCTACAAAGCAAATGGAGTTTTTCCAGTCACCATTTACTAAAGGTGTATTGGTGGAATAATGGATAATCTTTTCGACCACCGCTGTTGCTTCAGTAGCAGTTTTAACCGGTAGGCGACCTATCCCGATATTGATGTTGTCGTTTGAACTGCCACCAGAACCATTTTCAAGCATACCGAAGTAATCATCGGTGGCATAGGATCCAATCGTTGATACGGAATTGGGCGATTCGTAAACGGGAACAAAATTTGTATTTGGAGTAATCCTGTTTTTATAGTCATAAGAGCCGTCACCCATCAACAAGAGGTAACGTAACTTCTTGGATGGGGTTCCACGATCGTAAAGTGTTTTACAAAAATAACGGATGGCAGATAGATCAGGAGCTCCGGATGAAAACTCATTGTAGATATTATCCGTAGTGGTAACCAAAACTTTCAGGCCATCATTTGTTGTTCGGAAATTGGCAAGACGTTGTGCTGCATCAATGAAAAGGGGATTGGTGACAATGAGCAGGTCGGGAACTATGGTTGCATGCAGATCCTGATTTGAAACAGTACCTACGATTTCAGCCTGAAGGAAATTGCTGTTATCGAAAGCAATAAATTTTCGAAGGGTATCGGCTGAAAGATTGAATGAAAGGTCTGTCCCGGATGTTGTGGTATTGATTTTAGAAGGATGCAAAGGATCTGTGATCTCCCAAACAGTAGCTGAAGAACCATTGGTTAGGGTGTAACGGGCTGTGTTGGTAGTTCCAAAAGAGACGACATCACAGAAGGGAAGTTGTCCGGTGGTAAAAATGAGTTTACGGCGAAGATTGACTTCCAGATAATCAAGCCAACCGGTTGCCACATCAGATGTCTTGTTGTAACTTAACGTAAGATCGAATTTGGCTTTTGGTTGCGTGAAGGTATAAGTGTCCAGCCCTGTAAAGGCAAAATCGTTGGTGAAACTACTTAAAGAAATTGGGTCGATGAATAACCTCCCCAATTGGGTCCCATATTTTAAATCAATAGAACTCTGGATAGTTGAACGGGCTGCAGCACTTATTCTGACACTTGCGGTTGTTGTTTCATCGACATTGTCGAACTGGAAACTGATGGTGGAGGATTGGCCATTTAGTAATTCTTTGCCAAACCATTGCCTTCCTGACCGGATGAGATTCAGTTCATCTTTTTCATAAAAGGCATAATCATTATAAGCTGTGACCTGAAAGGTAAGTGATGAGAGAGACTGAGCCAGGGTTTTTAAACGAAGACCGGGTGTGTTTTCAATAGTCAGGAAATAATAGGTCAGGTTACTGTAAATATTTTTCTGATGCAAAAATAATTTCTGCTGATTATCAAAACTCCAGATATCGGGTCCCATGCCATAGAACAGGATGTAATCATTTGGATCGAAGTGACCATCGGCCTGACCTTCTACATAAATGGTGTTTTCGGTTAAATCATCGGGGTATGAGGTTCCCATTATCTCGGGTAGCATGCTTCCGCCATTTCCAAAGAGACGAATATTTGCAGGGTTAATGGTTGCAGGATTATAACCCATTTTCTGAAGATCGCTGTAGGTGATTTTATATACACCACTTGATTTTACAGACAGTTTGATCCATTTTCCGGTTGCAAGAACAGAATGGGGAGCCCCTGCAGTTGTCTTTACTCCGGCAATAGCGGCCGGATTAATGGACAAGAGCATGAGAACAATCACTATGAGCTTTCTGAAAACCATTACTACCTGTGTTTCCTGCAAAATTAGCTATCCGAATGAATGATTTTACACAGTTATGAATTCATTTTCAGAAATGTTAAGATTTCTATAACCTGATTCGAACTTTATATTGACCAGAAGTGTTTTTTTTGTAATATTGTACCTGATTAACTTTCGCAGCTGCAAAAAGAGCTGTTGGCATTGAAAAAAGATAGCGGCTTTATACAATAAAAGTAAGCTATGGGAGTTAATAAGAGTATTGAAAAGATTTTAATCCGTTTTTGAAATGATAAAAAAGTTCAACCTTTTCAAAGGAATGGCTATCCTATCCATTCTTTTTGTGGCGGTATCCTGCCACAAAGTAGAAAAGTCACCTACTACCGGACAGAATTACAATGATCCTAAGAATGGGGGGTTTGAAGTCCCACGTTTTATTGAACAGACTACCGGACCAGGGTTGGTTTTAATTGAAGGTGGTTCGTTCGTAATGGGTCAAACGATGGATAATCCGGCTGCAGAAAAAGATAATTTCGCACGCAGGGTTACTGTTCAGTCGTTCTACATGGACCGGACTGAGGTAAGAAACATAGATTATGTTGAATATCTTTATTGGTTAGGTCGTGTATTTGGAGCTAATTATCCTCAGGTTTACCGTAAGGCACTTCCTGATACACTTGTTTGGCGTGAGAAACTGGCTTATAATGAGCCCATGGTTGAGGTATATCTTCGCCACCCGGCTTATAAAAATTATCCCGTTGTAGGGGTCAGTTGGAAACAGGCCAATGATTATTGTTTGTGGCGTACCGATAGAGTAAATGAAATGTTACTCGTAAAAAAAGGTGTTCTCAATTATGATACCAAGCAGACAGATGAGAATAATTTCAATACAGAAGCTTATCTGGCCGGACAATATGTTGGCGATGTGAAAAACTCAATGCCTTCATTAAATCCCAACAATTCAGCCAACAGTGGCAAAAGAGGGGTAAGACTCGAAGATGGAATTCTCTTACCAAAATACCGACTCCCGACCGAAGCCGAATGGGAATATGCAGCATTGGGCCTTGTTGGAAACACTAAAAATGGAAATATCTTCCAACGCAGAACATACCCATGGAACGGATCACAGTTGCGTGGAGACAGTAAGAAAAATTATGGAAAGTTTCTGGCCAACTTTAAACGAGGTCGAGGTGACTATATGGGTGTTGCAGATGGACTGAACGACGGAGCAGTAATTCCGGGAGATGTCGAAGCTTTCCCACCCAATGACTACAACCTGTATAATATGGCAGGTAATGTTGCCGAATGGGTTCAGGACGTTTACCGCCCTCTTTCACATTTGGATGTCAGTGATATGAATCCTTTCAGAGGGAATATCTATCAGGATAAAGTGCTGGATGCAGAAGGTAAATTGGCGATTAAAGATAGTCTTGGACGCATGAGATACAAACCGGTTCCCGATAATACGAACAGGCTGAATTATCGCAGTGCTAATCAGGTTAACTATAAAGATGGTGATTTTGCATCTACCATTCAAACCGATTGGAATGTGAAACCAAGCACACCCAACATAACTCAATTAATGTACGACAGCACTTCATTGGTTAATGACAAATCACGCGTTTATAAAGGTGGTTCATGGAGGGATCCTGCATATTACCTGAGTCCTGCAACCCGTCGTTTCCTTGATGAAGATCAGGCAACTGATTTTATTGGATTCCGTTGTGCAATGGTACGTACAGGTAGTTCTGTTCCCGGTCAGAAAAAAAGATAGTAATTTAAAAATTTCAATCTACCCATCCCGAAAACGGGGTGGGTTTTTTTTTGATCTGGAATAAATTGAGTGAGTATCGCAAAAGGAATTAGATTAAATTTGCTAAACCCCAAAGGGTGAAATATTAATTTGTGCTATTTTCAATGAAAAGAACAGAACAGTTGTATGAGCATTATCTCAGCAATCCGGTAATTTGTACTGATTCGAGAGCCGTAACTGCGGGAAGTATATTCTTTGCTCTCAAAGGAGACTCATTTAATGGAAATACTTATGCGTCTGGCGCACTGAATAGTGGAGCAGTACTGGCAGTTGTCGATGAACCCGGATTGGTTACCGATGAAAGATTTTTTCTTGTAGATGATGTATTGAATACGCTTCAGGAATTGGCAAAGTTTCATCGTTCACATTTCCAGGGACCAGTGCTTGGGATTACCGGAACCAATGGAAAGACAACCACCAAAGAACTGATCAATGCTGTATTGAGTGAAAGATATCGTACTCATGCTACACAAGGTAATCTGAATAATCATATTGGCGTGCCTTTAACGATCTTGTCTGCAGATTTGTCCACTACTGATATTATGATCATTGAGATGGGCGCAAATCACCCCGGTGAGATTGCTTTTCTCTGCAACATTGCAAAACCTGATTTTGGTTTGATTACAAATGTAGGTAAAGCTCACCTGGAAGGTTTTGGAAGCCTCGAAGGAGTGATTAAAACAAAGACAGAGCTTTATGCATTTCTGAAATTCAGAGATGGGAAAGCCTTTGTCTGTTCTGGACAACAGGTTTTGATGCAACATGCTGCAACATTGGATTATCTTTCATACGGCAAAGAACCAGGTGATTATTGTATGGGCGAAATGATTTCCTCAGATCCATTTCTTAAAGTGAAATGGTATGATAAAAATACTGAACAACTGATCCAAACTAATCTGGTTGGGGCTTACAATGTGGATAATGTATTGGCTGCTGTTTGTATCGGAAAGTTTTTTGAAGTTGTACCGGAAAAGGTGGTTGCAGCAATTGAGAAATATGCTCCTTCAAACAACAGATCGCAGGTGTTACAATCTGCATCAAATCAGCTTATCCTGGATGCTTACAATGCCAATCCAAGCAGTATGCGGGTGGCGATTGAAAACTTTGCTTTGATGAATACCTTCCCGAAAGTAGCGATACTGGGTGATATGTTTGAATTGGGAGCCGAAAGCCGGAATGAACATGAAGCAATATTGACTTTATTGAAAGACTTCAGTTTTTCTGAGGTATTATTAATAGGGCCCCGTTTTGGTGAAGTTTCTTCAGATTCCGGGTTCCGATGTTTTGACACCACTGACAAAGCCTATGAATGGTTGGTCGCAAATCCGATCACAAAAGCCAGCATACTTGTCAAGGGATCGCGTGGTATGAAACTGGAAAAGTTGATTCCAGCATTATATGATAAATTGTAAAAGCGATGGTTGATCTGAAACAGGAAAACGGAAGTGTTTACCGTGCCATTGGACTCATGTCGGGAACATCTCTTGATGGGGTTGATCTGGCCTCCTGCATTTTTACTTTCAAAGATAATTGCTGGAGTTATCAGATTGATATCGCGGAAACTTTTCCATACCCTGAAGAATGGCTTTCTTGTTTGCCAACACTCATGAATGCGGATGCCTACACTTATGCAAAAGCAAATGCTGATCTGGGATATTACTTAGGTCGTTTAATCAAGACCTTTATGCTAAAGCATGATCTTGAAACTGATTTTGTGGCTTCGCATGGACATACTGTTTTTCATCAACCCTGTATTGGATTGACAACTCAGATTGGGAGTGGGGCTGCAATGGCTGCGACTTGCGGTTTCCCAGTAGTTTGTGATTTCAGGAGTACTGATGTGTCGCTGGGTGGCCAGGGAGCCCCACTGGTTCCGGTTGGAGATGCATTGTTGTTTTCCGATTATGCGTTTTGTCTCAACCTGGGTGGGTTTTCGAATGTCTCATATGATGTTAAAGGGCAAAGAATCGCCTATGATGTCTGTCCTGTAAATACGATTCTCAATCAGTTGGCTAAAAGAATAGGGCAGGAATATGATTATGGTGGTTTAAGTGCCAGATCGGGTAAGGTTGATTCGTTACTTTTGGATAAATTAAATGCATTGGACTATTATGACCAGAAACCGCCCAAGTCTTTGGGCTTTGAATGGTGCAATGAATATATCTGGCCATTGATTAAAGAAACTAATTTATCTGTTCCGGATTTATTGCGTACTATGGTTGAGCATATTGCTTTTCAGCTTTCCAGGGCTTTGGATGAATTTGAAAGAGGTACTATATTGGTAACGGGTGGAGGTGCAAAGAATAAATTCCTGATGGAACGGTTTGAAGTACTTTCAAAACATGAACTGGTTGTCCCTGCAGATTTGATCATTGATTATAAAGAGGCGTTGATATTCGCTTTTCTTGGGGTGTTGCGTGTCAGGGGAGAGGTTAATTGCTTGTCGACTGTAACAGGAGCCTCCAGAGATTCAGTTGGCGGAGCTATTTATCTTCCGTAAAGAATTCTTCATTGAAATTGACAAGGTAAAGTTGTTCTGTAGCGCGGGTTACGGCAGTATAAAGCCAACGCATGAATTCTACATTGATAGTCTCCGGTTTTAAATATCCCTGTTCAACAAAGACCGCCTGCCACTGCCCGCCCTGAGTCTTGTGGCATGTGTAAGCATATGCAAACTTAACTTCCAGTGCACAATAATATGGATTTTTCTTTACCATTTCGATCCGTTTCCTGCGTTGGGGTATATCTTCATAATCCTCCATCACGGCATTGAAAAAACGTTTGTTCTCTTCTGAAGTCAACGAAGGTGTTTCAGTTGAAATGGTATCAAGCAGGAGTTTTACTTCAATTTCCGGCTCATCGGGATAGTCGATCAAACGAATGTAAGCTTCTGCAAAATGAAAACCATACATCTCGTCAACTTTCCTGATTCGCTTTATCTCTATGATATCCCCGTTAGCAATGAAACTGGTTTTAGAATCGGGCGATAACCAGGCGTAGTTGTTCTTAACTACCATCATGAGGTCACCTGCTTCGATTTCATTCTCGCGATAAAGGATGCGGTTGCGGATCTGTTGGTTAAAGAGATTAGCCCTTTTGTTAGAACGGGTAATGACAGCTACTTCATCGTGTCCGTAGTTCGAATAACAGGTCTCAAGCAAGTCTGTCAGCTCCCCACCGGTGATGCTTTGAATGTCCTGAAACCCTTTGAGGTTAAAGAAAGGCATGGTCACATCATCTCCCGAGATCTTTGATCTGAGCATGGTGGCATTTGCAAGTATCCCGGATTCGAGTGACTGACGGACAACATCTTTCAATTCGTATCCTCCGATTTCGAGATGATAACAACTTCTTAGGAATTTGGGATCGAGCGCAGGACTGATCGTCATCCCAACGGGGGGCAATTGTGCAGTATCTCCGATGAACATCATTGAGCAGTTAAAACCTGCAAAGACATAATCAATCAGATCGTCCAAAACATCCCGTGATGCAAAGAGCGAAGTATTGGTTATACTCGTCTGGCCTTTTTGGATCATGGAAGCTTCATCTATAATGAAAACAGTATTCTTGTGCTGATTTGGAGCCAACCGTAAATACATTGCCCCATCTTTATTCGTTGAAGGAAGATATATTTTTTTGTGTATCGTAAATGCCTGCTGACCTGTATAGGCAGTGAGCACTTTCGCTGCACGGCCTGTAGGTGCAAGAAGAACAGTTTGTTTTCCCATCTGTGGAAGCGACTGTACCATAGAAGAAACAACTGTTGTTTTTCCTGTACCGGCATAACCTCTCAGAATGAATAGCCTCCGGGTACCGGGTGTAGTAGGATTGGCAAAAAAAATGGCAAGCCTCTTTATTAGCTCACTTTGACCCGGTGTTGGCTCGTAAGGAAAATGATGAAGTAACAGTGCTTCTATATTCATGATTGCATCTGATGTTTAATCAAAATGAAGACTCCAACAGTGTAGTCTACTGGAAAGGATAACCCAACGCAAACTGCCAGACTACATTTTTCAAACGTGTCTTTGAGAGGTCGACCCAGTAACCGTCATTGTTTGTATATGGATAGCGCAAAGGGAGAGCTGCATCGATCCTGAAGATGAAAAAGCCAAAGTCGAAACGAAACCCTACTCCTGCATCAACCGCAATCTGTTTCATTAAACGGGAGCTAATCTCGCCACCCGGAAAATCCTGATTGGGATAGAGCAGCCAGATATTACCTGCATCACAAAAGAGGCCACCATTGAGGAAATCGTAGACAGGAAACCGGTATTCGACATTGGCTTCGAGTTGGACATCCCCGGTTTTATCAAATGTGTTTAACGGATTGTGATATGCTCCGGGACCAAGCGACCGCAGAAGCCAACCACGCATATCATTTGCCCCTCCGGCGAAGAAGGCCTTTTCAAAAGGAAGGGAATTCGAGTTCCCATAGGGAAATCCAATGCCTGCTGCCCCCCTGAATACCCAGGCTCTTTTTGAACTCAGATAGTTGTAATACCTGAAATCGACATCAGATCTGACATACTGAGCATATCTGATATTCAGTAATGTGCGGTATCCTTCGGCATTCTTTTTAATATTAAAGACATGGTCAAACAGGTTTAATGTGTTGCCTGATGACTCGGCATTAAATCTGAAGTAAGAGAAATTAGTTGCCTTATTGATCGTTTGATTATTGTATAAAAAGGAATACTGCAAAGCCCATATCAAATGGTTCGTATATTGATTACGGAACCGTGGATCAAGTCTGTTCAGATAATGTGTAAATGAATCGGAAGGATTGATCAATCTGACACTATTGATCTGAAGGGGAATCAAACTATGAGTGATATAGTTCGACGATTTCCATTCATAGTTAATCGAAACATTTGTGATATAACGTTTGTATTCTGTCCGCTCCTGCATATGAAATCCGGTCTGGAGAGTGGTCTTCGGTCTGCTATTGTGCGAGATGAACCTTTCATTCAGGGGAAGAAGAAGCTTTGGGAAAGAGAATCCTGTTTCAATACCTGTTTCGAAAGTATTAAAGAAGAGGAAGTTGCTGGTTGCCTGAGAAGTAGATTGTTGCATCTCGGCTGCACCATTGAGAGTGACAAAGAAGTTCTCACCACCCCTGAAAATATTCAGATTCCTGTAGACCAGATTACCTCCAATACCAAGCCTGCCACCATTATTGGTGCCTTCAGTTTCAAACGAAAATGATTGTGCCGGATTGCGCATCATTTGAATGTTGCAGTCAAGCCAGGCAATACTGTCCTTGTTTAAGCCGGTGAATATAGGTTTGTAATCAATGTTTACATACCTGAAAATAGCCAGATCGCTGAGACGATCATAGCTCTGCGTGGTCTGATCCAGACTGTAAAGATCGCCACCAGTGAAAAGCAATGAATTTAATATTGATTGTGGTTTAATGCGTAGTGGACCTTTCTGTAGAAAACTGTACCTGTGTGATGCAGGAAAAGGCAGCTTGTCAACACGGGATTGGGAATACAGGGTATCGGTCTTTAGTGTCGAACCGGAAAAGTTATCATAATCCGGATAGATCGTAAAGTTTCGGATTCTAAATTGTTTGTGTGTAAACAGATCGTTTTCTGTTCCGCTGGCTTTGTTCATGATGATATTCACATCAGCCTGATGGCTATTCAGTGAGCTGTCTATCGTATAACGCAGAAAATCTTTCGAGAGCAGATAGAAACCTGTGTTTTTAAGCATTCGGGTTGTCCGGTCACGTTCATTATTCATTATGTAACTGTCTAAATTGTCTTTCCTGTTGAGGAGAGAATTAGAAGTATCGGCAAATACAATTTTCCTGATCAGTGAATCTTTGATGTCATAAGTGATTTGCCTGATCTTATATGGAATTCCGGCTTTTACATTAAATACAATATTGGCCTTCTTGCGTTTTAGGTGTTGGATTTTAGGTGTTACCGTTGCATTAAAATATCCTTTATTGTGGAGGTGTCTGAGCATCTGTACTCCATCACCTACAGCCATTGTTGAGTCAAGAATTACCGGAGGTTCACCTAAACGATCGCGCATCCATCTTTTAAACCAGTTATCGTGTTTCCGGGGTTGGTTGGATTCATACAACCAAACCTTGAAGCTGAATAATCCCAAAATACGCTTATTGGGCTTCTGTCTTATAAAGCCTGCCAGGTCGTCTTTATTTACTTTTCTTTCGTCAATTTTAAAGATATCACGGTGTAGCATTGTACCACGCTTTTCATACATGCGTGAGGTGCCACAAGAAAGGAGCAGCACCGCAAAGAGCGTACAGGTCAGTATATTTATTTTGTTCCTGATCAATGTGATAAGTTTGTTAACGCAAATATAAGCATAAGTTTAGAAAGAGAACGAAACTCCCGCCATGGCATTGAACCCAAAGGAAGGGTATAGATTCCATCGTTCATAATTCTTGTTCAGTAGATTATTAAGATTCAGGAAAACATCAAAACGGTTAATCGGATGATAATTAATACCCAAATTTATATCTGTTGCTCCTTTAAGTTTCTTTGCTACAGGCTGATTGCTCAGATTCCAAGTCTTGGCATAACTATCACCCCATGAAAAAATCGCTGTATTTAATGACCATTGCTTGTTTAAAGCTACACCTGCTTCAAGTTGTCCTTCCATCTCGGGGCAATTCCAGGCATAGAGTTCAGCATTGGGACTGTATTTATTCCAGTTTCCTTGCAGGCTGATATGAAAGGCATCACCAATGTAGCGGGCAGAAAATAGAATTTTAATGAGGTTGATGTCATCTGTAATCACATTAAATCTTCTTTGATATGATTTACGGATGGTGTCATTTACAAATAGAGGCATATTGTCTATGATCTTGCTTTCGAAACGGGCTTCAAGATCAACACGTTGAGCAATGTTGCCTTTTATTGCAGCGTAGATGCCGAATCTTTCGTTTGAAGTTACGACTCCTGTTAACGAGCTGATGAAAGGATTAGTCAGACGAAGGGTGTTGAAATTATAGTTTTTCAAACCACCAGTGATACCTGCCAAAGCAGATAATCTATCGGGAACCAGTTGAACACTGGCATCAACTGTAGGATAAATAGTAAGATGGGTTACGGTATCTGAGTAGAAATCTGTTTTCATTCCCAAAGTAACCTGGTATTCATCAAATAGAAATCGATAAGAGGGGATGACTTCAACCAGTGTTGAAGTTGTACTTTTAGCTGTATTTTTCAATGTATTATTATCAACCAAAACGTCGACTCCTAAGTATTGGTGTTTTGCAAAGGTCAGCCAATCAGTGCTTTTCTGAATCATTCCTTTCACTTTGATGTTGAGTTCAGATGTCTTGTAATAATCTGCAACGTTTGCAACATCAGTCTTCAGGCTGTAAGAGAAAGCATCTTCTTCATCACTTCTGCTTTTGAGTTCGAATGAACCCCTGATCAGATTAAACCTTTGTTTCAGTGAGTCCTGGGTTGGTTCAAACAATTTTGTCCCCTTGAACAGTTTTGGTGCATAAAAATGATTTACATCTCTGCTGTATGCTGCCGTGAGGCTCAACACATTCATATCTGTAAACAGTTTTCCTGACAGTTCACCAAGGTTTTCACTGAATCCCGGAAACCATTGATCATTAATATGTCCTGTAGAGGATAAATGTTTCAGATGAAAAGTGATGAGGTGGTCTGGATTGGCTGCACTTGAAGCAAAAAATTCTGCGTAGGGTGAATTGTTTGTACCTAAACCACCTTTCAGGTAGTTTCTGAACAAGGGTTTTGGGCTTTCACCTGAAACCCTGGCAGCATCAAGAGGCTTGATCGTTACGCCGGTTTGGAATAGAAAAGGTTTGATCAGATAGCTTTGTTTCTGAAAGTGGATTGCCGTGTCGGAGATCTTGGGCTGGAAACTGATCTTGTTAGCATCGGTGATGGATGGTTCGTAAGGAGCAGTGACTGTAACCTCTTCGGAATAGCTTTTCTTTTTTTCCTGTGCGTGTAGACAGTTGAAAGAACCAATAATTATCAGCCCTGCCAATATGAGTGGTCGTAAGTTTTGCATGGCGTTCATCATTTTGTATTAGGTTTAGCGGTATCTAAAGCAGCAATCTTCTCTCTGGCAATCTGGAGGATATCGTCGTCGCCTTTGTAGTTATCAATTACACTTTGCAGTGTGTGTTGGGCTTGAAACTGGTTACCGGATTGTATATAGACATCTGAAAGCAGGATGAATCCTTTAGCAACCCAATAATCGTATGAGGCATAATTGTTCTGTAATGTCATTACTAATTTCTCTGCCTCCTTATATCTCTGGTTTTGAAACTCTATTAATGCAATAGAATAATTGGCTTCGGCACCCACTGCCCCCGGATCGGTCATTGCTTTTTCCAATGATTTCCTTGCCAGAGGGAGGTTGTTTAGTTTGAGTGAGGATGTACCAATCACCAGATTTGATTCAGCAAGTTGAGCTACCGAAAGATCAGCGCCCGATTGTAAGCGTTGAGCTGCCTGTGCTGCAAACCCATAGTTATTGAGTCTGTAGTTACAACGCATCTCACCTGTAAGGGCTTCTGCACGAAGTGCACGGTCTGTTGTACTGCTCTCCAGTCTGGTGTAAAGATCAAGTGCTTCTGTGTATTTTTTTTGTTGATAGAGCATCATAGAAGCTCCTGAGAGTGCTCTAACTGTGTATTCAGAAGGAGGAAGTGCAATGATGCGTTCGAAATCCTCGAGGGCTTCAATGTTTTTCCCTGCTTTGGTTTCACAGTCTGCTTTATACCAGGCACTTTTTACAGAGAAACTTCCATTTGGAAATTGTTGTTGATAGGCAGTGAATCCCTTGATAGCTTCATCACAATTGCCTTTCATGTATTGACTTTCGGCCGCTACATACAACAATGAATCCTGTTCAGATGTTGAGATTGAGCCTTGTAGGAATTTGGAAGAATAATTCACAAAATCTTCAACCCTGTTCATATCGACATAGATGTTTTTGATAGTCGACATGGCTTCTCGAGCCTCCTGTGTTCCCGGATATTTGGTGATTAGACTTTTAAGCCTGTCGAGAGCAAGGTCACTCTTATCGTCGTTGTACTGTATGAGACCGGCTTTCAACATTGCTTTTGCAGCCAATGGGCTGTTTGTATATTTGTTGATCACAACATCAAAATTCATAAGAGCATTTTGATCATCTCTCTGTAGAAGGTAGGCATTGGCGATTTCAAACCTGACCTTGTCGGAGTATGGTGACTGTGGATACTTATCAATAATCTGATTTAAACTCTGAACCTTTTGTTTCAGATCACCCTTTGCACCCAGCGCCATTGCTTTCTGGAGATATGCATATTCAGGAGAAGCTGCCCTGAGTTGCAGCGCCTGGTCGTAATTCTGTATGGCTTCATTGTAGTTTTTCGCCATCAGATAACAATCGGCAGAGCGGATATATGCATCTGACAGACTCCGGTTGTCATGAATTCTTTTGTCGGAGATGAATTTTTTGAACCAGGTATTGGCCTGAGAATAGTTTTTTTGTTTGAAGTAGCAATATCCAAGATTGTAACTGACATACAGGTATCCGGGACTTTGTGCTGCTCCCTGGGAAGTATTGAATTTTGTGTAGAAATCAATTGCCTCATCCCAGTTCGACAATTGGTAATTTGCTTCTCCAGTCAGGAAAAGACTCTGTGCAGTGATACTGTGATCAGTAGTGTATTGCAAAGATTTACCAAATTGAACGATTGCCCCTTTGTAGTCGCGGTCGTTGTAAAGCTCAACCCCACGATAAAAAGCGATCTTCTGGTATGCCGTTTTCAGTTGCGCATCCTTGGTTTTGATCGTTTCCATGACATCCAGAGCAGTCTTGTAATTTTTGGTGATCATCAGTAACTGGGCAAGCAGGTTATTTGCCTCATCAATCCTGTTGCTATCAGGATTCTTTGTGATGTATTCGCGCAATGCTTTTATCGCATCATTATAAGGTGAGAAGTTCGTTTCAATGGAAATACGGGCATAATTGAATAAAGACTCATCAGCCAAATCTTTATTGAAGGGCATCTTACTTGCAGCCAGAAATGCTTCACCGGCAAACTTTTTCTGGTTGGTCTGGAGGTAACAATCACCCAGATGGTACCATGCATTCTGAGCCAGTGAATCCTGAACCTTGGTGACTTCCTGGAACCATTTGATTCCACGAGTGTAGTTCTTGGTTTGGTAACAAGCGAACCCAAGTTGGTAAAAATCGGTTCTGTTTAAGGCAGAGGCATTGCTTTCTGCAAATCTTTCAAGAAGCGGGATAGCTTCACTGTATTGACCCTTGCGGAAATAGGCATTTCCTGTCAGACGAACCATCTCAGTGGAGACACGGCTGTTATTGTCTTTCAGGAAAGGAACGGTAAGTGCAAGCAGTTCATCGTATTTTCCTTCCTGATAATAGATCTGTGCGATATAATATGGAACCAGTTTACCAAAAGAGGGATCCTTCTGTAGTTTTAAAAATCCTGCAAGCGCTTCATCAAACCTGCCTTTGGAATAGGCGATATGTGAATAATAATATGTTGAAGGAATGGCATAAGGGCTTTGGGTATTCATTACCTGGGCAAAAGCTCGTTCTGCTAAATCTGTCTTCTTGGCTATAAACTGACAGTAACCTGTCTTGAAAAGATACTCGGCAAGCTTATCATTGGCAAAATCTGCTGTTTCGACTTTCTCAAAACTCGATAAAGCCTCGCTGTATGCATTGTTGTTAAACTGCAATCTTCCCAATTCGAAATAGGCAGCATTTAATGCAGCACTTTCAGGATGGAGAGAAATATATTTCATCAGTGTCTCGATGGCATCTGCATTTTGAAGCCTTGCAGCACAAAGAGCCGAAAACAACTTTGCTTCATCTCTTAACTGTAGAGGTTGTTTCCCATCCTGAGCAATTTGCTCATACTGTAATCTGGCAGAGCCATACTTTTCATTCCGGTAAAGTTCATCAGCCATAGCCGGAACCTGTCTGACGGGTTGATATACCTGTGTTGCCTGTGCCAGAGTGAGTAGGGGAGTCAGGCAAGACAATAACCCAAAGAGCATTACTAAGAGTCTTCTCGTCATAGTATAAAAAATTTATTCAGTTTGTAAAGATAACAATTAGAGTCATTGTATAATGCAAAAATCCCGCCGTTATAGCGGGATTTTAGGAATAGTGGTCGCCTTGTAAGCAGGATCCTGTTATTCCGGCAAGCCGGAACTTCTATCATTTATCTAGACCTGTCATTGCTAACAGGTTCGAACGACCTACCCCCCGGGATTGAGCGAGCAGCTCTTATTCCGGATTTCTCCGAACGCCCCGGTGTACATGGTCTTTCAGCCCATCAGGTTTACCCCCGCCGACTGTTGCCAATCTGCGTCGTGGGCTCTTACCCCGCGTTTTCACCCTTACCGGTTCCGAAGAACTGGCGGTAATTTTCTGTGGCACTTTCTGTACCCTTTCAGGTCCTTCCCTTTCGGAAGCATGGTGCTCTGTGCTGCCCTGACTTTCCTCTTCTGCCTCAAAAGCAGAAACGATAGAAACCGGCGGCCACCGATATTTTTTACAAAAGTAAGGTTATCTCATTAAAAATCAAAGAGCGCCAAAACTTACCTCGATAGCTCCATTACCATATTGCGCAAATGGCGCCGTACGAACTTTCAGGTCCTCAAACTCTTTGAGGGCAGCTATCAATGTGTTACGCAATGTCCCATTCCCAATTCCATGGATATAAAACACCTTTCGGTAACCTTCCGTCATAGCGCTATCCAGTGTTCGAAGGAAATAATCTTTTTGTAAACGAAGGATTTCAGTATTGCTTAATCCACCGTAATCATTAGAAAGAGCCGAGATGTGCAGATCAACCTCAGCTTCTCCTTTGATAGTCTGATGCTTTTCAATAAGCGGCTCATTCTTCATAATCTTGGCCTTCTGTGGAATGGATTGTTGTCCAAACTTTTCTGCCAGTTCATTCAGACTCTCCTTATTTGGAGCAGCAGAAACGGAAAGTCCGGAAGCAAAAATAAGTATCGCACGTTCTTTGAACCAGGGCGATATAGTGTAGTTGTCTTCCTTCATGAGTCTTGTTGGTTTGACCCTGAACTCAGTCGACACAGGGACGGGGACAGAAGATGTGATGCTTTCATGAAACAGGACTTGTAGCATGCCTTCGTTCCAATCATTTAATTCATGACGCGTCAGTTCAAAAAGGTGCAGAAAACATTCAGGTTCGATAGAACCAAAATCTGTTCCCTGAAATCTGCCATCTGGTTTCTTGAGATAGATATTGTATAAAACATCTGCCCCAGTATGATTGAGCAGGTAAACATCAACAAGTCCGGCTATCAGGATGCGTTGATCCTGAGGTACGAGTGCCAAATATATCCCTTTTTCAAAACGACTGGTGTCGTTTGTTGATTGCTTAGTCAATTTTTGTGAGGTTCGTTGAGCTACTTCTTCTTCTATCGGTTCAGGTTCAGCCTCCCGGATTGAGGATCTGCGTAAGCCGAAATCTTCATCAAAGAAACGGGCAGCACTTCCGATTGCATCTATCTTCACAAGGTTAGAAGCCTGTGTAGGAATCTCAAATCCATCTTCAATCTCAACAAATATCAATAATCCCTCAACACGGGAAACTACTCCGCCACCGGTTTCATTTAAAAATTTTACCTTATCACCTCTCTTGAATCCCATATAACTATAATTTATACAAAGGTACGATAAAACTCAACCTGCATTTTGAAGCTTAGCTATCCTGAATATTAAAACACTTTATTAAATCCATATTTTCGCTGTAAATACTATTCTAGTTCCAGAATTAAAAACGTTTAGTATAAAAGTGACAATATGGAGTTCCATTTTCTTTAGCATAATAGTCCTGGTGATAGTCTTCTGCTTTCCAGAATGTTGTGGCAGGAGTCACCTTGGTGACTACTTTAAATCCCTTTTGTTTAAGCAATCCGATCAATTTTTCAGTAATTGTTTTTTGTTCCATGTTCAGATAAAAGACTTCAGTACGATACTGATCTCCTTTATCGGGTCCCTGTTGATTGAGTTGGGTCGGATCATGGATTTCGAAAAACAACCTTGCTAGTTTTTCGAAGGTTGTCTTTGAAGGATCAAAAACTATTCTGGCGGCCTCCGCATGACCGGTTGTGTGGGTACAGACCTCACGATAAGAAGGGTTTAGTGTATGACCACCAATATACCCAACTTCACAAGTCAACACACCGGGTGCCTTTTTCATATAATACTCCACACCCCAGAAACATCCACCCGCAAAGATGGCTGTGTCTGTAAGTGATTCTTTTTTGGCTACAGCAGGGATGAACTGGATCGAGATCGAGTTCACGCAATGCCTTGTGTCTTTAGGTGTGTAGCCTTCACCAATGAAGATATGTCCCAGGTGAGCACCACAATTGGCGCATTCTATTTCAGTCCGTTGGCCATCCGGATCCGGTAAATGAACGATGGCTCCAGGTATTTCATCATCGAAGCTTGGCCAGCCACAATCCGATTTAAACTTGGCGCTGGAATTATAGAGTGCGGCACCACATTGTTTGCAAACATAAGTGCCTTTTTCAAAGAAATTATTATATTTTCCTGTAAACGGTGCTTCGGTTCCTTTGTCAATAATTACTCTTGCTTCTTCTTTAGTCAATGGACGATAGTACATAGCAGCTTTTTTATTTGGAATAGTTTGTGTGCACCCTGCAGTACAAATCAATGTTGTCAGCAATATAATAAACAGGGTTTTCATAATCATTACCTTTTTATTTATAAACATTCTACGAAAGATTAAGTTCGTTATTTAATTAAAATCATATAGACTTTTATTCACTTTATGGTTATGTGTTTTGTAAGTTTGTAATAGTTTTGAAAATCCAGATCACCGCATTTTAAAGAGACGATCATGAAGATACTATTGGTAACTCCACCATTAACCCAGCTGAATACACCCTATCCGGCCTCACCCTATCTTGCAGGTTATCTTGAGAAATGCGGCCACGAGGTTGTTCAGTTAGACCTGGGTATCATGCTGATTAACCGCATATTTACCCGTTCTTTCATTGCAGGATTATTCAGTCAGCTGAAGGATGTGGAGGATTTTAAGTACATGGATGCTGATAAAACTGATGATTTCGTTCGACCAGGGAACTGGATCAGGTATTTACCGGCCAGTACGCAATACGAAAACACCATCGATGCGGTAATGCGTTTTTTGAGAGGGGAGGAGCCTACATTGGCTACGCGGATCTGTACCCGAAAATATCTTCCGGAAGGAAGAAGGTTTGAAAACCTGAACGATCTTGATCTGGATTACGGTGAGATGGGGATCCACGACAAGGCCCTTCGTCTGGCGACACTCTATATCGAAGATTTGGCAGATTTTATTAAAGAGTATGTAGATCCCAACTTTGAATTAATAAAATATGCCGAAAAGCTTTGCCTTTCATTGCCTGAATTAGATCCTCTGATAAAAGAACTGGAGCATGAGGAGCCTAATGATATCGATAAATTAATGATTTCCATTTTCGCAAAGGAGTTTTTAAAAATCAAACCGCAGATGGTAGGATTTTGTGTTCCCTTTCCCGGTAATCTTTATGGTGCGATGAAATGCAGTTCTTACATTAAGAAAGTTCATCCCTCTGTCCTGACCGTAATGGGAGGTGGGTATGTAAATACAGAATTGCGGCAAATCAAGGACACACGTTTTTTTGATTACTTTGATTTCTTGACCTTTGATGATGGGGAGTTGCCCATCGAAAGACTGGCAAAGGGATTTCAGAAAGCTGAATTTTCTATTGCACGTCTTCAATTTGAGGCACTCAATCCAGATCAGGATGAAGATTCACTCATCAGAACGATGTTTTGTTTTGAAGATATCATCCGGACCGTTAAAACCGATTTCTTTCATAATATTCCATTAGCCGGTCAGGGTGTTCCAAATTACGCAGGTATGTCACTTTCGCTCTATATGGACATGATGGACGATTCCAATCCTATGATGCGGTTATGGAGCAACGGGAGATGGAATAAAATGATCCTGGCACATGGCTGCTATTGGGCTAAATGTGCTTTCTGCGACACTTCGCTGGATTATATTTCCCACTTTGAAAGTGCTGCAGCCTCAGTGACAGTTGATAGAATGGAGGCAATCATAAAACAAACCGGGCAGACTGGATTTCATTTTGTCGACGAAGCAGCTCCACCAGTTGTATTGAAGAACATGGCGTTGGAGATTCTAAAGCGGAAACTACAAGTCACCTGGTGGGGGAACATTCGTTTTGAGAAAGCATTTACTCCTGATCTATGCAAGTTACTGGCTAAATCCGGCTGTATCGCCGTCTCTGGTGGAATTGAAGTTTCATCAGAACGACTGCTGAAGTTGATGAACAAGGGGGTGACGCTTTCAGGAGCAGCCAATACCTGCAAGGCTTTTTCTGATGCCGGGATCATGGTACATGCCTATCTAATGTATGGATTCCCTTCCGAGACGGAACAGGAAACCATTGACTCCCTGGAGATTGTGCGACAGTTTTTTAGCCTGGGACTCATCAGGTCTGCTTTCTGGCACCGGTTTGCCTTGACAGTTCATAGTCCTGTTTATGCTGATCCTGAAAAGTTTGGCGTAGTATTGAACCATGATCATTCCAATCTCTTTTCAAATAATGAAGTTCCTTATGTGGATAAGCTGAACATCGATCATGATCAGTTTTCGGATGGATTGCGTATTGCCACTTACAATTATATGCATGGGGTTGGCCTCGATAAAAAAAGCTTCACCTGGTTTATATCACGTGTTCCCAAAACTGTGATTGCACCTGATTGTGTTCAAAAATTTCTTGAAACAAAAAGACAAAATATTTATACAAAGGATAACAGGGTGGTCTTTTTAGGTGATAATTTGTATGTATTCACCCTGAAGGACAAAAAAGGGAAGAAACAAGATTTCCTGACAAATTATCATGACGGGAAACTCAACGAGTTCCTTTCAAATGAAGAAGAAATAGATTTCATTTTCGCCGTTCAGGAATACACAAGCCCTACAGGAATTCCTTTCCAACTGGGCGTTCTGGAAGAGACATATAACGATATCTACAAATCAAGTTCAGTAAGAATGGTTGATTCCGATGTCTGGAAAATACTTGTTAAATTTGGACTGGTCATTGTTTAAACTGACATATAAAAAAGATGAAACAAATAAACTGGGGTATAATAGGCTGTGGCAATGTAACTGAAGTAAAAAGCGGACCCGCCTTCAACAAAGTTGACCACTCCCGCCTGGTTGCTGTCATGCGTCGTGATGCAGCAAAAGCAGAAGACTATGCCCTGCGCCACAACGTTCCCAGATGGTACAGCGATGCCAACCAGCTCATCAACGACCCAGAAGTCAATGCCATCTATGTCGCCACCCCACCCAATACCCACGCCGAATACGCCATCAAAGTCATGCAAGCCGGCAAGCCGGTCTATGTCGAAAAGCCCATGGCCATGAATGAAGCAGAGTGCAGGGAAATGATCAGAGTCAGCAAGGAAACCGGACAGCCTATGTTTGTAGCTTATTACCGCAGGGCATTGCCCTATTTCATAAAAATAAAGGAGTTAATTGATGCGAAGGTCATTGGCGATGTCCGTCTGGTAAATATGCAGCTTCACTTTCCTCTTAAGACGGAAGAACTCCATCCTGAACAACAGATTGGCTGGCGTGTGGATCCATCCATTTCAGGAGGTGGCCACTTTCATGATATGGCTTCCCATCAGCTTGATTTCCTGCTCTACTTGCTCGGACCCATCAAAAAAGTGAAAGGCATTTCAATAAACCAGGCCGGATTGTATGCAGCCGATGATGCCACAATTGCACTGCTTGAATTTGAATCTGGAGCACTGTTTACAGGGTCATGGTGTTTTTCAGTTCCTCAGAATCAGGGTATCGATACAGCAGAAATAATTGGTTCAAAAGGCAAGCTCACTTTTTCGACTTTCAGTAAACCCATCATCGAAATCGTAAATGAATTCGGCGAAGTTGAAAGAATAGAAATTCCTTATCCCCAGCACGTTCAGCATCCCAATATCACCCTTGTTGTCCAATCACTTCAGGGTATTGGTCAATCTCCAAGCAATGGCGAAACCGGAATCTTGACCACGATACTGATGGATCAGATCACAGCTAAGGTTTAATCCTGTACCAATACGTGTATGCTTCTTTAAATCCAACTTTCTCATACAGCCTGATTGCAGAAGCATTATCTGATAGCACCTGTAAATATCCGGTTTCGGCGCCTTTGCTTTTTCCCCATCTAAGGAGGTTCTCAATCAAAGTCTGCCCCAAACCCTGGTTACGATATTGCTTGTCAATCACAATATCAAATAAACCAATATATTGATTTTCAATAACGCCTAAACCGCATCCTACAATCAATCCATCCAGTTTTAATGCAAACAAACCTTTGGGTAAAATAATCTGGTCAATTATCCTTTTAAGTACAGGTCTGTTCAAAGTATTAACCCCGTTCATTTTAACATAATTATCTAACCAGCTATCATCCGTAAATTCCAGAATGTCAATATTCTTATCAAGGTCAGTTGTGAACTTATCTGTATTGATTATTTGAACAGATATATCAAACTTCCTGTTGTAGCCCCGGTTCTCAAGAACCATGTCTAAGTCTGGGGGTTGAACTATCTCCGTAATTTTAAAACATGATGGCAAACCTTGTGAGCGATAAAGCTTTTCGCAATAATCGATCTTAGTATTTATGTCCAGTTTCGATTCATAAATTGGATTGACTGAATTTGACCGCTTCGTTACACCATTTGCAAAACGAATGATCCACCCGTCATAATGAATGGTTTGCAGTGCCGGCCAGCCATTTAAAGATATTTCCTCAATATGTCGTATCATTTTTTCTAGTTAACAAAGCCAATAGCCGGGATCTTATTGTTTTTCAAAGATACGATGAGTTTATCTGATAAAATTTGTCATTTCTTTCTTTTCGGCTTTGGGTGATTCAATTGAACCCGACGTCGCTTCTTTCATTTTCAACAGCCATGCCATATTTTTACCCAATACACGCATAATCTGTTTGCCTTCTAAATCCTGAGTTACCTCACCGGCAGTTCTGCCATGTATAACATTCCAATAATTCGACGTGGCAATAATCATTTCGGAGTAATTGAGATAATGGTTCAAACTATCAAAAGTAGCCGAGCCACCTGATCTCCGGACTGCCACCACTGCTGCTCCCACTTTTTGACGAAGTAAGTTGCCATTGGATCCTGAAACATAAAATAACCGGTCTAAAAAACTTTTCATAGTACCTGGTATGCCTGAATAATGAACCGGCGAGCCAATGATAATACCATCGGCCTGTTTTATTTGCTGTATCCATTCGTTCAGATCATCGGTTGTAATCGAGCATTTTTCATCTTTGTTTACAGCACATTTGTTACATGCTATACAGCCATGAATCAGTTTATGTCCAATATGCAAGATTTCAAAATCAATACCACTTGCTATAAGTTCATCGCCAACCATCCTTAATGCATGAAAAGTGTTTCCTTCCTTTTTAGGACTTCCGTTTATTGCAATTACTTTCATTGTATGCTGTTTGTCTTCCATTACTATACCATTAAACAATCTAGCGTTATCGACCAATTGGTTTAAATCCACTAGCCTTAATTCGCGATTCAATATATTCTTTAAGCTCTTATAACGTCATATTTTGAGTTTCCAAGCTGATTTTATCACAGATAACATGCATCATTTTTACATAGTCAAATGTTTTTTTTTCAGTCTTCATAATGCATAAAATCTTTAGGATTCCATGTATAATTGGTGCCTGGCACCATTTTTTTTACAAAAATACAAATTATTCGTAATCAGTTAAATTCTTTGTGATATCCGTTGCTTTTTGGTCGCGTAAGTAGTATTTTTACAACTGTTTCAATTGAGAAAAGTTTTTTATGACCCTTTTAAAATCAAGTTGAAAGAGGATCAAAACATCAATCCTACATTTTCAGAAATCAGAAAGAAGAAGGAAGGATAATGCTCATATGACTCTCATCTAACCCAAAACTTTCCCAATTATATGCCAAATATGACCCTTATGTTTGCCATATCATATAATATGGGATAGATAAGGCCTACATATGGCCTACATATGGCCTACATATGGCTTACATATGGCTAATAGGAGAATTATCCTTGGGTATTCCTTAAATATTCTTTAAGTCTTCCCGGGATCGTTCTGGAATGGTTGACACCTTTTTAAATGAGCTTAGCGTTTGGGTTTTATAAAGGTACGATATTATTTTGCTGTTTGGACTTTTTAGTTCGTAGAGACGTAAAATTTTACGTCCCTACAGCAGGGATCGTTTTGTTTAATAATTTCCGCTGCGGAATTTCTTGCGTTTGCCGGCTTTAGCAGGGCGTTTGGCAGGGCCACCGAGGTTGATCTTTTTGTTTTTGTCTTTCTTTTCGTGGAAAGCGCCTTTTGAGCCCTTGTTATTGATTTTCTGGAGGTAGGCTTTGTCGAACAGGGATGGCTTTTCATCTTCTGAAAAGAGTTCTGAAATGGCCACATCTGCTGGAAAGGGTTCCATCGGGATCGGGAGATTCATTAGCTGTTCGATCTCAAGCTGAAAGACTTTCTCGGGTTCGTTGATGAATGCAATGGCAACACCTGCCTTGTCAGCACGACCGGTACGGCCTATGCGGTGAATATAATCTCCGGGTACTTCAGGGATGTCGAAATTGATTACATGGGTAACATCGAGAATATCCAAACCACGGGCAGCGACATCGGTTGCGATCAATACGCGGTGGGTGCCGTCCTGAAATTGTTTCAATGCATTAATACGGTAGTTCTGAGACTTGTTGGAGTGAATGACCCCGATCTTGTCAGGGAATTTTGTCCCGATCTGTTCAATCAACCGGTCTGCAGATTTTTTACTTCCTACAAATACCAGAACTTTGCTCAGATCTTCGTCTGTAGTCAATAAATGTTGCAGCAGGTTTGCTTTGGTAACGAAATTTGGCACATCGTATGCCTTCTGGATAATTTGTTCCAAAGGGGTTCCATGCGCAGAAATCTTTATTGTATAAGGATTGAAGAAGAAATCAGTAATCACCTTTTCTACATCGTCTGTCAGTGTGGCCGAAAACATGAGATTTTGTCTCTTCTGTGGCAGAATCTCCATGAAGGTGAGCAGCTGAGGGCGAAAACCGAGGTTCAGCATCTCATCGACTTCATCAATGACCAGCTTCTGAACAGATTTAAGCCGCAATAGTCCGTGCATGGTCAGATCGACCAGCCGTCCGGGGGTTGCAACCAGTATATCGACACCGTTGTAAACCATCTGTCCCTGTGTCTTGATGTTGGTTCCACCATAAACACCGACTACACGGATGGTCATATATTTTGCCAGCTTCTCAATTTCTCCCACTACCTGAATCACTAATTCACGGGTTGGGACAACAATCAGTACACGTGGTTCTCTTTGTTCGGAATAGGTCATTTGTCGCAGGATAGGCAGCAAATAGGCAAATGTTTTACCTGTTCCTGTCTGAGCGATGCCCACAACATCCTTACCCGACATCACGACAGGGAATACCTGTTCCTGGATGGGTGTCGGAAAGAAATACCCTAAATCGTTCAGGGCGTTTAAAATAGGGGTGTTTAAATTTAATTCTTCAAATGTCAAAACGATGCTTTTAAATTTCGTGCAAAGGTAATCTTTATAGTCAGAGGGATTACATAGGTGGAGATAATATTCTATGACTGTGGATTTAAAATCTGCACGAACCCCCGAAATCTATATCATGAAGGATTAACAAAGATTAAAAATAATCGCTTACTTTGTAAAGGTATTCAAAAGGAAGAAAAGATAAAATGAGAATTAATCCGGGTTTCAGGTTTGCAGTAGTAATGGTTCTTGTGACACTCTTTGTTACGAGCTGCCATCCTGATCCTAAGCCATCGGGAAAACCCACTCCCTATCAAATTGTTATTCCGTATGACTTCCCCACTGATATCCGGATTCCTGCCGATAATCCCATGACGGTAGAAGGGATCGCATTGGGTCGTTACCTGTTTTATGATGGCCGGATGTCGGGAAGGACCAGTCCTGATTCGTTGATGAGTTGCGGAACCTGCCATCTGCAGAGCAGATCGTTTGAATGTGGAATCGACAATCCAAAATTTATTGGCGGACACCCTTTCGGGATTACTGGCATCAAGACACCCCATGTTATGTTGCCCATGATGAATCTGGTATTCAACAATAACGGTTATTTCTGGAATGGACAGATCAGCGCTTCTAATCCTAATCCAAACCAACGTACAATTGAAGATATTGTATTTATGGGAGTTATCGCCCCTCATGAACTCCAGGGTGACAGTGTCCGTACTGTAAATATGATCAAATCAATACCCGGTTACCCCGATCTGTTTCTGAAAGCATTTGGAAGCAGCAAGGTGACCTTTAAAAATATCAGCCGCGCAATTGCTCAGTTTATCCGTACTCTTATTTCGTCGAACAGTAAATTTGATAAATATCTCCGTGGTGAGGTTGCACTTTCAGATGATGAACTGGGCGGTCTGGGTGTGTTTACGACTGAAAATGGCGGTGATTGTTTTCATTGTCACGGGAGTGGAGGTAACCCCTTGTTCACTACCAACCTCTATTATAACAACGGGAAGCAGTCAGATTTTACGGGCGCCAATGATGATATCCGCGACCGGTTTCATGTGACGGGTGATCCGATGGATCTTGGCGCTTACAGGGCTCCCAGCCTGCGTAACATAGATCTGACTGGTCCTTACATGCACGATGGCCGTTTCAAGACGCTCGACGAAGTACTTGATTTTTATTCTACAGGAGTAGTGGCATCGCCCTACATCAGTCCCCTTATGCATCACGTAAATACAGGCGGAGTAAAACTTACCCCGCCTCAGAAAGTGTTGTTAAAAGCATTCCTTATGACCCTTCACGATGATGATTTTCTCGTGAATCCCAAATTTGCAAAACCGGACAGATTCCCTGACGGTACGACTCAATAAGTCATTCCCAGATTCTTAAATGTAAACGCCCAGACGTCAGCCCATTCATCAATTTGTTTGCTGGTTGGTTTTCCTGCGCCATGACCGGCTTGCGTTTCGATCCGGATGAGCGTTGGATTGGTTCCTCCGTTTTTCTCCTGCAAAGTAGCAGCGAATTTAAACGAATGTGCCGGGACTACACGGTCATCGTGATCGGCAGTGGTGACAAGCGTTGCAGGATAAGCTATACCCTGGCGAAGATTGTGCAGGGGGGAATATTTAAGAAGATAGTCGAATTGTTCGCTGTCATCGCTGGATCCGTAATCACTCACCCATGCCCAACCAATGGTGAACTTCTGAAACCTGAGCATGTCCATGACGCCGACTGCTGGCAATGCGACTTTGAACAGATGAGGGCGTTGGGTCATGCATGCGCCGATCAGCAGACCTCCGTTTGAGCCTCCTGCTATAGCCAGTTTATTAGAGTTGGTGTATTTCTGTGCAATCAGGTATTCTGCAGCAGCTATAAAATCATCAAACACATTCTGTTTATGAAGAATGGTCCCGGCCTTGTGCCATTCTTCACCATATTCTCCACCTCCACGAATGTTGGGTATGGCCAGGATTCCGCCCTTCTCAAGCCATACCAGTCGTGCTGTGCTAAATGCCGGGGTCAGGCTGATGTTGAAACCGCCATACCCATAAAGGTAAACGGGATTCGCTCCATTCATCTGCAGATCCTTTTTGTAAATCAGGAACATCGGGATTTTAGTGCCGTCTTTGCTGGTATAAAACACTTGTTTGGTGATATATGCTTTGGCATCGAAATCAATTTTAGGTTGGAAATAGACTTCAGATTTGTTTTTTGCAATATCGTATTTATAGATGGTCGTAGGTACCGTGAAAGAAGTGAAGCTATAAAAACTCACTTTGTCGTGTTGTTTTCCAGTAAAGCCACCCAGTGTTCCGATTCCCGGAATGGTAATTTCGTTGAGCAGTTTCCCTTCCAGTGAATAAGCATAGACTTTGTTCGAGGCATCTTTCATGTAAGTGGTAATGATGCGGTCGCCCACAACTGTGGCTGATTGCAGGACGTCTTTCTGTTCTGGGACAATAGTAACCCAGTTTTTTTGTTCAGGACGAGCCGGATCGATCATGATCAACCTGTAACGTGGAGCGCTTTCATTGGTCAGTACTAATAATTTCCCTTTGATATTTTCTACAACGTTGAAATCGAATTCAAAACCATCGTTGAGTTTTGTGAATCCATCCGTCAATCCGGTTGCATAGGATCTGTCATCATCTTTTTTGTTGAGGTCTTTGACATAAAGGGTGTTTCCACTCGTGCTGGCAGTCTCTGATAAAATCAGGTATTGCTCATCATCGGTAACAGAGGTCCCATAATTGCGTAATGGAAATTTATCGTTTTTATAAATGAGTTGATCTTTATCCTGAGCGGTTCCAATCTTATGAAAATAGACTTTGTGGAACTCATTCTTTTTCATTAGCTCCTGTCCGTTGGCAGGTGCGTCGTATGCGCTATAATAGAATCCGTCGCCCTTCCAGGATATGCCGGAAAATTTGACCCATTTGATCTGATCTGTGAGTAGTTTGCCACTTTCAATCTCTATCACATGGATTTCGTTCCAATCGGAGCCTGCTTTGGCAATGGAATAGGCGAAATATTTCCCGTCGTGCGAGACGGCATCGCTACCCAAGGCAACAGTGCCATCGGTAGATAATTTATTGGGATCGAGCAGAACGCGGGGAGTCCCTGTCAAACCATCCTGAATGTAAATTACACTCTGGTTCTGCATGCCATCGTTCTTGCTGAAAAGGATGTATTTATTTTCACGCGAAGGGGTTCCGTAACGTGGAAAGTTCCAGATTTTCTCGAGCCTCTCCCTGATTTTATTCCTGAAGGGAATCGCGTCAATATAACTACGGGTAACCTGGTTTTCGGCTTTTACCCATTCTTTGGTTTCGGTCGAATTATCGTCTTCAAGCCAACGATAGGGATCGGGCACCTTCATTCCATGATAGGTGTCGGCAAATTCAATTTTTTTAGTACGGGGATAAGTCACTGTTTGAGCATAAAGTGTAGAACTGCTAAAGAATAAAGCAGCTATTATTAAAATTCGGGTCTTGTTTATCATGGTAGCGGGAGTTTATAATGCAAAATAAACGAATTTAATCATCATCCGAACAAATATAATGGTCAAAAGTTAAAACCATGGTGTTGATAGATCAATTATGAAAAAAGGTTGAAAATGTAAAGCCGGAAAAAATGAAAAAGAGGTTTTATTCATTATTTTTGTAAAAAAATAAACCGCTCATGAGCACACTAAAAAGTATTACCACTATTCGCGAGGACATCATTCCTATTGCAGGCAGAAATCTGGAAACACACCGGGTGAACTACACTGAGTATGATGAAGAAGGCAAGGAGCTGAAAGTGATCAGTTATGATCATCTGGACGAGGAAGATGATTTCGTGGAGTATCGGTATAATACAGATGGAACAAAATCAGCGGAGATCTACGCGCAGGGTGGTGAGGTGCTGGAGAGCAAGTATTTCTTCTATGACACAGCAAACCGGATCATCTCGGAGCGCAAGGAATACCTGGAAGGAAATGTCGATACTATTGAGCTTGAATATGATGAGTCCGGTAAAATGATTACGCGTCGTCTGATTGATGATGAAGGAAATCTGGAAACCAACGAGACTTTTGAATATGAAAACGGACTGTTGATCAGGCAGGCCGTCATGGATGAGGATGATAACCTGATATCGGAAGATTTGTATGAATACAATGAGAAGGGTCAGTTATTGTCATTGCTGCGCAGGAATACTCTAGACGAGGAAGAACATCATGAGGTAACTGTTTATAACGAAGAGGGTCATCGTTTGGAAGTGAAGCAATACAATGCTATTGGTAAACTGATTGAACGGGTACGTTACACCTATGATGAGAAGAAACGTGTAAGCCTGCAGGAAGATGAAGATGTTCAGCATCATACTTTCACTACTTACGTTTATGACGAAAAAGATCACGTGGTTCAACAGGAAGAAAAAAACAATGAGGACGAAATGGTCAGCATTATTCTGCGAACGTATGATGAAGAAGGCAAACTGTTGAATTCTGAAGTAGAGATTGCCGGCGGACTATACCGTGCTCCACAGCATTACAAGGTGCGTTACGAAAAAGAGTATTATTAAAAAGATTCTATTCCATCCTGCTAGTCGGGATGGATTCCGTTTTCCAACAACTTTACAAATAGTTCGCGACAAGCCCATGCATCGGTTGCGGCATAACGAATCTGTGCAGGAGTGTAAGTTTCGGCTTCCCAGTTGCTGGTTTGTTGCCGTTTGCTGATCCGGATGCCTAGAATAAGTGCCGAAAGTTTCCGTAATCCTGTTACCAGGAATCCTTTTTGGGTACAGTATGAATTCAATTCTATGACGTTCTGTGCCTTGAATTTTCTGTTGTGTTGAAGATGGTTGATATCATAATTAAGATCGATCCCCACTTTCATGATCTCGTCTGATTCGAACAATTTGATTAATCCTACAGATAATCCAACGTAATTGATTCTAAAAAGATAGACACAATCACGTGTTGCGATCTGAATCAGTGATATGCGATAGACGACTCCTTTTTTAAATGCTGGTCTGGTTTCTGTGTCTATACCAATAATGGTCTCCTTGCTGATAGCTTGTAGGGCAGATGCTATATTTTCAGGTTTATCAATCAGAACTGTTTCTCCTTCCCAGCCTCCAATCGGGAGTGCGTTCAATTCTTCAGGAGTTATGGTAAAGTTAATCATTGGTATTGTCAAGCTATAAAATTTTCAGTTTCGGAAAGCTGATTACTGTTCCTTCGGGTGCAAAGTTACCCAATTATCTTTCATTTTCAGCAAATCGTTGTTACAGTGATGTCAGATAAGGCTTGTGAAAAAAAAAATATCGCGATGGTTGATCTAAAAAAATATCTCTGATTGAATGTTTTCGAACGGGACAAGCTTGCTGATAAGGAAGTCACGCACTTCGACAATCATATCTGCTTTGCCGCAAAGATAGTAAGTTATATCAATCGGGATGTCTTTTTGTTGTGTTAACCAGTCGGTTACACGTCCCGAAAAGAGTCCTTCGCCCGTTTCTTTTGAACAGCAACGGATATAATTATCGCCCAGTGCTGCTTTGAATTCTTCTTCGAAATAAAACGAATCGGAAAAACTGCCACCATGGATGAGCTTTTTGTGTTGACTAAATCCTGATCTCAACATTGAGGCAAAGGGGGCAATGCCTGTTCCGGTGGCAATCCACCATGCAGGTTTTTTGGAGCCTGTAAATTCTCCGAAAGGCTCTGAAACCAAAAGTTTGTCACCTGGACGGAGCTCATTCAACCTGGGTGTCAGCGTTCCTTCTGGTCTGACATCAAAGATGATTTCGCCATCTTTTGCTTCTGTACCACCCGATAGGGAGTACATTCGGGGGTTATCACCAATATTGATTGCAATACCGACATTCTGTCCAGCTAAAAATGACCACTGTCTTTTAAATGAAAGCAATGAGACATGTGGAGTTATTTTTCGGAAACCTGTTACTACAGTCTGATAGTTACCCGAACCGGATTTTGACATATGCGAATGTTTTGAGTATAAACCATTTGATATGAATAATGTTTAATTTTCCCACTGAAATAGACTCATTGTTACTGATATGTGTAACTTTGCACTGAATTAATAATACTAAAATTTATTATGGTAAAATCTACAAGTGTTACAGGTAATCAGACTATGAGCTTCTTCAGTCGTTGGAGCCGGAAATCGTTCAGCGTTTTCAACAGTCTTAAAAGTGTAATTAAGATCTGCACTTTGTCAGTTAGTTTTTCAATTATTGCCCTCCCCGGCAAAACTCAGGAGAATCCTGATTCATTGAAAATAGCTAAAAAAATTCAGCTTGAAGGGGTCATTGTCACGGCTCAACGAACGCCTGCTGTCGCTTCACAGGTCGCGCGAGTGGTAAAGGTTATCTCTAGAGAAGAGATTGCCAATCTACCGGTTCAAAGCATCGACGGTCTGTTGGAATATGCTTTGAACGTTGACGTCCGCCAGCGTGGTGGAAATGGTGTACAGGCCGATATAGGTGTTCGTGGTGGGTCATTTGATCAGATACTTATTTTATTGAATGGAATAAACGTATCGGATCCTCAGACCGGGCATCACAATCTGGATCTGCCTATAGACATTGGCAGTATTGACCGGGTTGAAATCCTTGAAGGACCGGGGGCACGTATTTTTGGGCCCAATGCATTTGCAGGAGTGGTGAATATCATCACCGGTACCGGGAAGCCCGGCAGTACTTCATTGAGCCTGATGACAGGTGAATTTGGGTATAATAATGCAACTATAGCTACAACTATTGCAACCGGTAAAGTGACACAATATATATCACTGGCTCATTCTGCGTCAGATGGCTATACCGATAATACCGATTTTAAACTAAATAATTTCTTTTACAATGCCAAGCTTGACACCAAAGGGGGACAGGCTGATTTACAACTTGGTTACGCTACCCGTGATTTTGGAGCCAATAGTTTCTATACACCCGTCTATCCCAATCAATTTGAATCTACCCGAACACTGTTTGGCAGCTTGCATTATCAGGCAAGCGGTGCGATGCATATCTCACCTGTTTTTTACTTTCGCCGTCATGACGATAAGTTTGAATTGTTTCGTGATAACCCTCCCGTCTGGTATACCGGACATAATTATCACATGACCGATGTTTATGGCGCCGGTCTCAACTCCTGGTTTAATTCAGGACTAGGAAAAACTTCCCTGGGCGTTGATTTTCGTTCTGAAAACATCCTGAGTAATGTATTGGGTGATTCGCTCTCAACACCAATAGCTGTTCCCGGAGAAAATGGCATCTTTTTCACCAAAGGACATACCCGGAATACGGTCAGTTTCTTTGCTGAACACTCCCTTTATCTGAGCAATTTCTCGATGTCCACCGGATTAATGGTCAGTTACAATAACGATCTTAAAAACAAAATCAGTCTGTATCCAGGATTGGATCTGGGATTCCTAATTTCAAAAGAGTTTCGCTGGTATTCTTCACTGAGTCGTACTATGCGCCTGCCTACCTTTACTGATTTATATTACAGTGGTCCCACTAATCTGGGCAATCCAAACCTGAAGCCCGAAGAGGCAATCGTTGCCGAAACTGGTTTTAAAGTGAACAAGAATGCTTTTGAAGGACATGTGGCAGTGTTCAAACGTTGGGGGAAAAACATGATTGACTGGGTCAAAGCGCCACTTGAAACCGTATGGAAATCGATGAACCTCACCGAAGTTAATGTCTCCGGACTTGAAGTTTCGGGGAAATGGCTTCCACGGAAAACGTTTGACGGTAATTTCCCGATCACCTCCATCAATATAGACTATGCTTATCTGAGCGCTGATAAAAGCAGCGGAGTTTTGATGTCGAAATATGTGTTGGATCAGTTGCGCCACAAACTGGATATCGGCATCGATCACCAAATTAAATGGGGTCTTGGTGCAACATGGAGATTTAGTTACCAGAACAGATATGGCTCATATCAGAAATGGGATAATGCCCAGCTTGGGGATTTGGTAGCCTATAAGCCATTCTGGCTGGCTGACGCCAGGTTATACTGGAAATATTCAGGTTTCACTGTTTACACCGAGGCAACAAACCTTTTCGCAGTTGAATACTTTGATAATGCCAATGTGCCTCAACCCGGCAGATGGGTTAAAGTTGGACTGAAAGTCGACTTCAACTGGAAAAAGAAGTAAGATATAAAAGTTTTGTTTTACAGTATTTTGAAAATGTAGGAGTGGTCTTTGTGGCCACCCAAATGTAAGGTAGGTATAAGGGCCACCCCTACATTTTTAATAAATACCTTTGATGCTTTTTACAAAGTCATCTATTTTCCGGCGCATAGATTCTTTGTTGGTTTCGCTGTCATTAATAACTTTCAAACCCTTGATAAATGCGGTTCCAATAATTCCTCCGTTTGCATATTTACTTGCCGTTGCAAATGACCCGGAATCCTGAATTCCAAATCCAATCAGTAACGGCGTATCCGGAAGTATTTTTCTGACTCTTTGGAAATATTCACTGCTGTTTTCCAGATCGGGGCGAGCTCCGGTTATGGATGCAGTACTGACCATATAAACAAATCCTTTACTCTCCCTGCCAAGTTTAACGATTCTCTGATCGGGTGTCTGGGGAGTGACCAGCGGGATGTAATATAGTCCATACTGCTCGAATAAGGCTGCATATTCTTCAAGATAAACCTCAAGAGGTAAGTCCGGTATAATGATTCCGGAAACTCCTGATGCAACACATTTCTTACAAAATCGTTCAACGCCATATTTAAAAACAGGATTAAAATATCCCATCAGTATTACCGGAATCTGAATCTCTTGCTTGATGTTATTGAGCTGATCAAAAAGGATGTCCAGATTCATTCCATTCTGCAATGCCTGATGACTGCTTTCCTGGATGACGACGCCATCGGCCATAGGGTCAGAGAAAGGAATCCCCACTTCTACCATGTCAGCTCCTGATTCCTGTAATTGTCTTAGAATTTCTTCGGTGTCAGTCAGGTTAGGAAATCCTGCTGTGAAATAGATCGAAAGAATACCTGTTCCTTTCGTCTGAAATAAATTGTCAATCCTGTTCATCGTCGAATCCAAAATAGTGTGTATAGGTACTCATGTCTTTATCCCCGCGACCTGAGAGGTTGATGACTATATTCATCTCTTTAGTCAGCGGAATCATATTTAATGCTGCCAACGCATGTGCAGACTCCAGGGCAGGGATAATCCCCTCGAGTTGTGTAAGCTGAAGCGCCGCCTGCAATGCCTGATCGTCAGTGACCGGAAGGTATTTAGCCCTGCCGCTGGCATGGAGGTGTGAATGCAGAGGACCAACTCCCGGATAATCCAATCCGGCAGAGATGGAATAGGGTTCTGTGATTTGTCCATACTCGTCCTGCATTAGCAAGATCTTGCTGCCATGCAGGATGCCGGTGCTTCCGACTGCCATGGTAGCTGCAGTCTCAGTGGTATCGGCGCCTTTACCGGCTCCCTCTGCGCCGTATAATAGCACCTTTGGGTTGTCAATATAATGATAAAATGCACCGGCTGCATTACTACCACCACCAACACAAGCGATGATGGCATCAGGATAAGAACGACCTGTTTTTGAAAGAAGCTGTTCCTGCATTTCCTCAGAAATGATGGATTGGAAACGGGCAACAAGATCTGGGTAGGGGTGAGGGCCTACAACCGATCCAATGATATAATGGGTGTCTTCGGGATGTCCAATCCAGTCGCGGATGGCTTCGTTGGTTGCATCTTTCAGTGTGCGGTTACCAGAAGTCACCGCAACAACTTTAGCTCCCAACATGCGCATCCGGGCTACATTCGGTTCCTGTCGTTTTACATCCGTCTCTCCCATATAGACCACGCATTCAAGGCCTTTCAAAGCACACACCGTTGCAGTAGCAACACCATGCTGGCCGGCACCGGTCTCTGCGATGATACGCTTTTTCCCAAGTCGCTCAGCCAGAAGGATCTGTCCCAGTGCATTATTGATCTTGTGAGATCCGGTGTGGTTGAGGTCTTCTCGTTTGAGGTAGATGTTGGTTCGGAAGTGTGCTGAGAGACGAGGTGCAAAATAGAGTGGGGAGGGTCGTCCGGCATAATCGGTCATAAGCATACTGAGTTCTGCCTTGAATGAAGGGTTATTCATGATCTGAAGATAGCTGCTCAGCAATTCAGTAATGTTTTTTTGAAGCATCTCGGGTATAAATGCGCCACCAAACTCTCCATAATAGCCGGTATCATTTATCCCATAGTTTGATTTTTCCATTATCGTATAGTTGATGATCTGATGTTTGTAATGAAACGTTTTACTTTTTTAATATCCTTCTCACCGGGTTGTGTTTCGAAAGCGCTGTTGATGTCGAACCCTAATAACTTAGGATGCTTCAAATCTTTCAATTCTTTGACATCTTCAGCCTTAATACCCCCGCTAAGAAAAAACTCTGTTTCACCATTATAAGTTTGAAGCTTTTCCCAGTTGAAACGAATACCATTGCCTCCGTATCCAGATCCTGATGCATCGAATAGAAAGAACCGACAGCTGGATGCATAAGCTTCGGTCTGATCAAAATCGAAATCATCGGTAATGTTGAACGCCTTAAAGACGATGAACCCATTCTCCCGGATTGTTTTACACATTTCCGGAGTTTCTGAACCGTGAAGCTGGACGCCATTTAATTTATAAAGCTTAGCGATCCTAAGTATCTCATCAAGGGTTTCATTAACAAATACCCCCATTTTTATAATATACAGTGGTAATGACTGAAGATCTTCAGGCGTCAGATGGTTGGCCATATATCGAGGGGAACCCTGATAGAAAATAAATCCCATTGCATCGGGATCGGTTTTCCCAATAGCTTTCATATTAGCGGGATACTTTATGCCGCAGACTTTAATGAACATGACTATAAGGATTGAGTGGAATCTGACTGATGAAATCTGCACAAGCTCGGGCCGGATCTTCCTTGGTCATGAATTGTTCTCCGATCAGGAAACCTTTGTAACCGGCTTTCCTTAATCTTAGAACGTCATCAGGAGTGCGAATGCCGCTTTCGGCTATCTTCACATATCCTGACGGAATCAGTGCAGACAATTCTTCAGCACGGCTCAGGTCGGTAATAAAGGTTTTGAGGTCACGGTTGTTCACACCCACGATAGTTATTTCAGGGCACAAAAGAGCCAACTCATCTGCAGTATGGACTTCCAAAATGCTTTCCATTCCTAGTGAAGCTGCCAGTGAAGCAAACTCTCTGACTTCTTCGCGGGTCAGTGCAGCAGCAATCAGTAGAATGACATCTGCTCCGAGTGCACGAGCTTCATAAATCTGGTACTCATGAATAAAGAAATCTTTTTGCAACATTGGACAACTATTGTGTTGACGAGCAACACTGAAATTGTTGAGTGAGCCACCAAAGTATTGTTTATCGGTCAGAACTGACAGTGCAGTGGCACCTGCAATTGCATAACCACTGGTAACCAATGCTACTGAAACGTTTGGATTAATGACACCCAGCGTAGGCGATTGTTGTTTGAATTCGGCAATAACACCACTTTCGTTTTCATTTAATAGCCGTTTACTCAGTGATACGACTGGTGTTGAATAAGGTATGCATTGACGCACAAGATTTATTGAATTTCTATTCTGCCGTTCTCTAACTTCTTTTCTTTTAAAATTGATGATATCGTTGAGTATGGTATCCATGATGCAATGTATGTGTTGAGATCTTTGTAACTGATGAGTTGTCCGAGTTAATTGTTGAGGGTAATGAGTTTGTTGAAAGCTTTAAGCGCTTTACCTGATAAGAGTGTTTCATGCATGGTGGCAACACACTCATCAAGTTTCTTTTCTGGATGTAAAACTTGTAATGCCAGCCCGGCATTGATAGAAACCACATCATTTTGTGCTTTTGTGCCTTTACCGGTCAGTATATTCATGAAAATGACGGCAGCATCATCAACAGTTTCCCCTCCATAGAGTTGCTCGGGCAGGAGGGTTTGCTTGCCTATCGCTTCGGGAGTCAATGATTGTTCCCCATTACGGCTGATTACCCGGAAAGGGCCTGTTAGCGAAATCTCATCGTATCCATCATTACTATGGACGATTGAATAATTTGTTTTTCCCAGTTCATAAGCATAACGGTAAAGACGGGCCAGTTCATTATTATAGACTCCAACAAGCTGGTTGGCAGGTTGTGATGGGTTGACCATGGGTCCTAACATATTGAAAAAAGTCTTCACTCCAAGTTGACGTCTAATCCCTGCCACCTCTTTCAATGCAGGATTGAAGAGTGGAGCGTGGAGAAAACATATTCCAGCCTGATCGATTTCATTTTTAAGTTTATCCTGTTCTGTCGAAAACTGGTATCCAAAATATTCAAGAATATTGGATGATCCACAATTTGAAGAAACGCCATAGTTTCCATGCTTGGCTACCTTTTCTCCGGCACCGGCCAAAAGGAAAGAGCTTACAGTGGAAATATTGAAAGTATTGTGCCCATCACCTCCCGTTCCACAGACATCTATCGTATTAAATTCATCGAGATCGACACGGATACACAGATTAAGCAGTGCGTCACGGAATCCCAGTAATTCTTCAAGCGTCACGGGACGCATCATATAAATGGTCAGAAAGGAGGCAATCTGTGATCCGTAGAAATGTCCGGACGCAATATTGATCAGGATTTCTTCGGCTTCAGAACGGTTTAATGTTTGATATTGAAACAACCGGTTAAAAATAGCTTTCATGTTTCTTAATAAAGTGATGGATGATGAATTAGGCTTCTATTTTAGGGTTAACAGATTTTGTGCTTAACAGAATGTTCCTGTAAAAACATCAGGATTTGCAAAATGGTCATTTTCCAGAGAAGGCAGTAAAGGGATATTGGCCTTTTTTGTATTCTCAATTTTTAACCAATTCGACAGGATGAGTTTGCCATGTTCAGTCAGAACCGACTCGGGATGAAATTGTAAGCCACTCACATCATATTGTTTATGGGTTATCCCCATGATCATACCATTTTCATCGGTTGCAGTTATTTTTAAACATGCTGGTAGTGTATCTTCATCTACAACCCATGAATGATAACGGCCACCTTTGAAGGCTTTTGGCAAACCCAGAAACAAGATCTCTGAAGGATCGGTAACCCTGATTTCGGTAGCCACCCCGTGATAAATCTTCTCCAGATTTGTCAGGTGACCTCCAAAAACCTCTCCTATGGCCTGCATTCCCAGACAGATGCCGAGGATACTTTTCGTGGGAGCCAGTTTTAAAATCAGTTCTTTCATGATACCGGCCTCATCAGGAATCCCGGGACCGGGTGAGAGAACAATGCGGTCAAATGATGCAGCCTTTTCAATGGTAATCTCATCGTTGCGGGCAACGGTAACCTTTTCACCCGTGAGTTCTTCCAGGTAATGAACCAGGTTGTATGTAAATGAATCGTAATTATCAAGAACCAGTATTTTCATTTCAGATAGTTTTATGGTCAATAGTTTACATTAAATAGTGCTTGCCATTTTCAGTGCAGAACGTAAAGCACCCAATTTGTTCTTTACTTCCTGGAGTTCGTTTTGCTCAACACTTTGGTCAACGATACCTGCCCCAGCTTGAAAGTAGAGCCGGTTATTCCTGCAAAGGAATGATCTGATTGTTATCGCGTGGCTCAGGCTACCGTCGAATCCAATCTTTCCGATTGCCCCGCCATAAAAGCTTCTCCGTGTAGGTTCATATTTGCTGATCAGTTCGATGGCCATCACTTTAGGCGCTCCAGAAAGGGTGCCTGCAGGAAAAGTATCGGCTAAAAGTTTGACTGGCGTTGCCCCATTGATCATATCGCCTGTGACGGTTGACACCAGATGGAGGACATGTGAAAAATATTGCACCTCTTTGAAGGCCGTGACAGAAACGTTGCGGGCATGACGACTCAGGTCATTTCGGGCTAGGTCAACCAACATCACGTGTTCTGCTGACTCTTTTGGGTCAGCCGAAAGACGTTCAGCAAGTACAAGATCCTGTGCATCATTTCCTGATCTTGGATAGGTGCCGGCAATTGGACTGATGGTGGCTTTATGGTCACGGATCAGGATCTGATGTTCGGGTGATGATCCAAAGATGCTGTAATCGCCATAGTCGAAGAAAAACATCCAAGGAGAAGGGTTTATGTAACGCAAACTGCGGTAAACATTGAACTCGTCACCGGTGAAGCCTTGTGAAAACCTTCGTGATAACACGATCTGGAACACATCTCCACGGCGGCAATGCGCTTTTCCTTTTTTCACCATTTCCATATAAGCCTCATCATCCATGTTCGATTCTTCATCTCCATTCAGGGCAAAAGGAAAGGTGGTAACGCCACTACTTAGAAACATACGCTCCAGTTTTTCCATCGATGACTCTTCATCATCCAGGAGGTTTTCGACCAGCGTTGCTTTATTCTGATGATGGTTAATGACGATGATATATTTGTAAAAATGGTAACGGATATCCGGTATCGTGAGGTCGTCAGTTGTAGTGGCCAGTCTTATTTTATCAAATAATGCAGCAGATTCAAATCCAAGATAACCAAAGATGCCATTAAAAGCCATCCCTTCATCATTGACCGGAATCATTGCTTTACCGAATTCATCCATCAAGCGGGTAATCTGCTCGGGATTTTCAACCTTGTATTCTTTGGGCTCTTCACCAGGAAGATGTATATGTGCGATTCCATGCTGCACGATGAATCCTGCTATGGGTTGGAGGCAGAGGTACGATAAACTGTGTTCGCCGCCATGGTAATCGCCACTTTCAAGTAAAACCGAACCCGGAAACCTGTCGCGAATCTTTAGGTACAATGCCACCGGAGTAATGGTGTCTGAAAGCAGTTGTTTTGTCTTTGTTGTGATGGTGTTCATGTCGGTAAAATTTTATAGTAAAAACAAAAAAGGCCTCTCGTGGTACGAAAGGCCTTTTTTAAAGGGGGCATAGCTCGTTAACTCACGATGTTTTCGTAAATGTAAAGAGCCACCACCAATTATTTTGTATCGAACAGATCATTTTTTGCTTGAATTTCTTTTGCAAAAATAATCAGTGTTTTGATTCAAATGCAAGTTTTTGAAAAATAATTTAAAAATAATTTAAAAACATCTGGAAATAGGAAGAAAAAGCATGTTTTCATATGCATTCAATGTGCTTTGTTTTCATTAATGAACATACGGTTACATTTGCTTGTTTAGATGCTTAAAGAATTGCATAATGATTTCAGACGGGCAAACAGAAAATAGATTAATTGATGAAACCAGCCCATATCTGCTGCAACATGCGCATAATCCAGTAGACTGGCACCCTTGGGGTCCAGCTGCTTTTGAACAGGCAAAATATGAAAATAAGCCTCTGTTGATCAGTATTGGCTATTCAGCCTGTCATTGGTGTCATGTCATGGAACGGGAGTCGTTTACAGATGCCCATATTGCATCATTGATGAACGATAATTTCATTTGTATAAAGGTAGATCGTGAAGAACATCCCGATGTGGATCAGGTTTACATGGATGCCGTCAGATTGATCAATGGCAAAGGTGGTTGGCCTTTAAACTGTTTTGCATTACCTGATGGAAGACCTTTCTGGGGCGCAACTTATTTTCCTCCCGAACAATTGGTTCAGGTGTTAGAACGCATTGCCTATCTCTGGAAAACCAAGCAAGATGATGTGATCAGCCAGGCAGAAGTATTGTCGGAAGGCATTCAGGAACAAGAGTTGAATGTTTCAAATAGTACCGTCAGAAATAATGATAAAGATGGAGATATTCTGAAAACATGGGAAGCATTATCTCCTCATCTGGATAAAATAAAGGGTGGATTAAGAGGCGCTCCTAAGTTTCCAATGCCGGTTGTCTTTTCATATATGTTTCGATATGCAGCCTTTACCGGGAAACAGAATATTCTGAATCCTTTATGGAATACATTGCGACGTATGGCCAGTGGAGGTATCTACGATCAACTGGGTGGTGGATTTTCACGTTATTCAGTTGATGATGAATGGAAAGCACCCCATTTCGAAAAGATGTTATACGACAATGCTCAACTTGCTTTACTCTATATCGAAGGGTGGCAGGTATCGGGTGATCCTTTTTATCGCAAAGTAGCTGAAGAAACGCTAGCTTTTATCCAAAGAGAACTTCTGTCACCCGAGGGGGCATTTCTTTCCTCGTTCGATGCAGACAGCGAAGGTAAGGAAGGACATTTCTATTTATGGGATGAGGCTGAAATGGAAAAATTGCTGGGCGAGGATGCTCCCCTTATCATGCGGTATTATGGCGTTGGATTAAATGGACTATGGGAGAATGGACGGAGTATATTGTTACGCCCTTTGGATGAAGAGAGTTTCCTGATCTCTGAAGGACTGAATGCTCCTGAGTGGGAGGAGAAATTGGACAAAGCAAAAACTATTCTTCTTGGGTGTCGAACGATGCGTATTGCCCCTAATCTGGATGACAAAGTGCTTACGTCGTGGAATGCTTTGATGCTTAAGACATTTAGCGAAGCGGCAGTCGCTTTTAATAATGAGGATTATCTTCAGATAGCAGAACGTAACGCACGTTTTATATCTGAAAAAATGATGGTCCAGAAAGGAACGTTATTGCATTCATGGAAAAATGGAAAGGCGAAGATCAATGGATTCCTTGAAGACTATGCCTATTCAATTGATGCTTTTATTAGCTTGTATCAGGCCACTTTTCATCTGCCTTATCTCCTTCAGGCCCGCGAGTGGGCACATTATGTAATAGACCACTTCTATGATGAAGAAAAAGGACTCTTTTTCTTTACTTCTGATGAAGATACACCTCTTGTCGCCCGGCTCTTTGAATTGAATGATGGGGTGATGCCCTCGCCCAATTCTGTTATGGCCAGATCATTACTCAAACTGGCTGTATATTTTGAAAAAGGAAGTTTTCGGGGTATAGCTCAACGATCCATCGAAGTCATGGGGGATCTTCCGGTAAAATATAGTTCTGCATTTGCTAATTGGTCTATTCTCCGACTTGAAATGGTAAAAGGGCCTGTCAGTGCTGTTTTTGTTGGAAAGGATAATGTGCATATACGGAGAAATTTAGGAAAGTCTTTCCTGCCATTCGTAACTATGGCGGCTTATCATCCTGAACTGCCACTTTCAGCATTACATAACCAACAACATAAAGATGATGTATTCATCTGTACAGGTCACACTTGTTACCCGCCTACTGATTCTATTGAAGAAATGGAACAGCTACTCAATAATGTAGATTGAAGTTCTAAAAACTTCAAAAAGAGCCTGTAGTTATCAACAATTCAGTATTTATTTATGCAGTATGGTTGTTCATAATAAAATATATGAAATAATGATGCTTGACGAGGGTTCATTTTATACCTTTGTGTAGACAATTTATCATCTATGTTTCGAAAAATACTCTCAGTTATAAAAAATAAATTCTTCATCACGTTGGTATTATTCAGTGTGTGGATGGTCTTTTTTGATAAAAACAATGTTATTAACCAGATTGAGCTGAGAAAAAACCTGCATCAATATCAGAAAGAGAAACAGTTTTATATTCAGCAGATAGCTGCCGATAGTGAGGCAACCTACGACCTTATGTCGGATTCAACCCACCTTGAAAAATTTGCAAGAGAACGTTATTTCATGAAAAAGGACAGTGAAGATGTTTTCCTGATGATTAAAAAGGAAAAAGAGAACAAGAAATAAGTAATAGATTAAACAGGATCTACATCAATGATGATCCTGACCTGTTTAAACTCAGGATGGAATAGAAAGGTATAACAGTGTTGGCGTAGAGCCTCTTTCATCTGACCCAGTTCCGGACTGCGTTCAAATTTCAGCAAGATATTCTTCAGAAAATAATTACGCACCCTACTTACCGACGGATACTCAGGTCCCAATACCCTTTTCCCAAAACTTTGCCTCAATATTACTGCTAATTCGTTAGCCGCTTTATTCAATATCTCTTCATTTTTGTGCTGCAAGGTCAGTTTAACAATACGATAAAACGGAGGGTATTTGAAATTACGGCGTTCAAGAATCTGGCTGCTGTACATTGCCTCATAATTGTTCTGCATCACGTACTGAATGACGCTGTGTTCGGGATTATAGGTCTGGATGACAACTTTACCGCGTTTATTTCTCCGGCCCGCCCTGCCGCTTACCTGAGCAATCAGTTGATAACTTCTCTCAAACGATCTGAAATCGGGATAGCTGATCATGTTATCGGCATTGAGAATACCAACAAGGCTGACATTATCAAAGTCGAGGCCTTTGGTGACCATTTGTGTGCCAACCAACACATCTATCTTCTTTTCTTCGAAGTCTGAAATGATTTTATGATAGGCTGACTTGCTGCGTGTAGTATCCAGATCCATGCGCTCAATGTGTACACCGGGAAGCATCAGCTGCAACTCATCTTCCACTTTCTCTGTCCCGAATCCTTTCATTTTTAATGAAGTGTTGTTGCAGGTAGGGCACTTTTCAGGAACCCGGGTCGTAAACCCACAATAGTGGCAGCGAAGATGATTTTCCTTTTTGTGATAGATCAGGGTGACATCACAATTCACACATTGTGGCATCCAGTTACATGCATCACATTCGATGCGGAGAGAAAAGCCACGACGGTTCTGAAACAGGATCACCTGCTCCTTGTTTTCGATGGCCAGTTTAATATGATCAACCAGAAAAGTAGAAAAGTGACTCTGCATTTGTTTGCTTTTCGCTGCTTCTTTCAGATTGACACACAATACTTCCGGCAATAACATACCCCCATAGCGATAATTCAATTCAACAAGCGCATACTTGCCTTCCCGGGCATTATAATAACTCTCGACAGAAGGAGTGGCTGAGCCCAGTAAAGTTTGAGCACCATGCATTCTGGCGAGCATAATCGCTGCATCACGGGCATGGTAACGAGGGGCAGGATCCATCTGTTTATAGGAAGTATCGTGTTCTTCATCAACAATGACCAGTCCCAGATTTTCAAATGGGAGAAACAAGGCAGAACGGGCTCCCAGAATCACACTGTACTGACCGAGGTCTCCATGCAGGTTACCAATCAGTACCCTATTCCAGATTTCGACACGTTCCTGTTCGTTATATTTTGAGTGATATACACCGGCTTTAGGGCCAAAGTATTTTCTTAATCTGGTTATAATTTGTGAGGTGAGAGCGATTTCGGGAAGTAGATAGAGGACCTGTTTTCCCTGACTTATTACTTCATCGATCAACCGGATATACAACTCCGTTTTACCTGAACCTGTAATCCCATGGAGTAAGACCGTGTCTTTTGCTTTAAAGCTTTCATTGAGCTCATTCAGCGCCTGTTGTTGTATGTCGGTCAACACTATTTCATTGGCAATAGAATCAGCAACTTTTTCGGTTAACCGGCTTACTTCTCTTTTATAGGTCTCAAGAATTCCCTTTTCGATCAAAGACTTTAAAAGTGAGATCCCATTTTTGAAATCCTTTAATAACTCCGTACGGGTGACTTCACTTTCATGCGGCGTAAAACATCTGGCCATGGATACATACCGCATCAATAATTCAAGCTGTTTAAATGCACGTGTCCCCAATTTATTGAACTCTTCATGCAAGGCTTCCTCATTAATTGCGCATTCTCCTTTTAATCTTAAATAAGTCTCAAGCCTTGGTTTATATCGGTCTGTTAACTCTTCCTGGGTAAGGACAACCCCTTTTTCGATGAGCGTTTTGATGAGTGGAATCACTTTTTGGGTGTCCACAATTCTGGAAGCATCGGTAATGGTGATCACCTGTCTTAACTCCAGCGCTTCTACGATGAGGAATTCTTTGTCGTTGAGCTGTGCATAGTCCCTGTCGAAATCAGGAGCCAGAATAATCCTGGTTTCACTGGCAAGTTTAAGTGCTGCGGGGAGTGCTGCATTCATGACTTCGCCGGGGTGGCAGAGATAATACTCTGCTATCCAGTCCCAGAAATCCAGTTGTTTCTCATTCACGATGGGAGCCTGATCGAGAATGGAAAGAATATATTTGATATGATGAACAGCAGGAGCCTTTTCATGAATCCTGCGAATGAGTCCTGTGTAAATCTTTTTCTGTCCAAACTGAATCACCACCCTCATGCCAACACTCACACTGTCGTTCAGCTCGTATGGGACCCTGTAGGTAAAGGTGCCGGGGAGCGGAACTGGTAGCAGAACATCAACAAAGAAGGTCGTGCGTTCCATTAGTTTGTATCAGCAACTTCATTTTCATCAGTCCTGACCGAATCTTCAGTAAGTTCAAATTTTACCAGATGGAATTCTGCCTGGTTCCTCAGTAAATCAATCTTTTTGAGGGTTTTCAGATTGATCTGTTTCAATGCTTCCATATCAGTGCAGAGCAACCATAAATTGAATCCTGTGAATTTCTTTTTCAGATTATCACCTATCTTCTGATAGAGACTAACTTCTGCTTCATTATCTTCAGGATCAAGCGCAACCGGAAGATTGGTCATCACGATACCGGGTTTGTCAATTTCAGGATCCAGTTCTTCAAGTAGTGTATGCGACAGAAATATATCCTTATGTAATTTTGCACTGCGAAGATTTGCAATAGCCAAATCGATATTTTCTTTTGAAGGATCCGAACCGATGATCTGAATATCAGCTTCAGTCTGTTCGTTGAATCCTTCTTCCATTGCTTTGATATATAGCCCTTTGTCGAAATCTTTCCAGTGTTTGAATCCAAAATCTTTGCGATAAGTACCACTGGGGATGTTATTTGCAATCATTGCAGCTTCAATCAACAGGGTTCCCGAACCACAAATAGGATCGAAAAAATCTGACCGTTGATCCCAACCACTCAATAAAACGGCACCTGCTGCCAATACTTCGTTGAGCGATGCTTCAGTACCCGGGACAAGGTATCCCCGCTTATTCAGTGAATCTCCCGAACTATTTGCAGAAACGATACAGATATCGTCTTCGATATGAATAGTGATTTGCAGATCATAATGGGTACTGTTATATCCTGGTTTCTGACCATAGATAGAACGGAAACGTTCGTGAACGGCTTCTTTAGTCTTCATTTCGATGTTACGGTTCTGTCCCTGATAAGAGTTATCCGTTGAAGCCACCACACACATTACCTGTTCAGGTTTGATGTACTGTTCCCATCTGATCTCATTCAGAATCTTGAAATACTCATTTTCGGAATTAAAACTGAATGAAGTAACATGACGCAGGATTTGTAGAGCAGTCCTGCAACGGAAATTAGCAGCATACATCAATGCTTTGTCACCATCAAAACTAACGGCTTGTTTAAGGATTCTGGTGTTTCTGGCACCCAGACCGATTAACTCACGTTCCAGTACCTCTTCTAACCCGTGGAGGGTTTTTGCCACATAGTGGAAATTATTTTTTACGACTTTCAATTTATAGTTGATTTGCTTAGGGCGGTTTTTAAAGTTTTAAAACATATAGTGACCTAAATATTCCAGGTCTGAAGAAAAAGCATGAATGGTTTTTCAAACATTCACGTATAGTGGAAGATTAATCATGAAAATTATAAATGATCTTTTGTTTAATGTCAGGATGCAGGCTCATGGCAACAGGACAAGTTTTGGCCGACTGTTCAAGCAAGGTCTTTTCTTTTTCAGAATAAGGAGTCCCCGGAAAATCAAACTCTAAAATGATCTCCCCGATACGTCTCGGCGAATCGGTCATGATTTTGGTTGACTTAACTTTTGTGCCTTCGATGTTAATATTATGACGAGTGGCAATGATGCCCATGATGGTCAGCATGCAACTTGCTAAAGCAGTAGCTACAAGATCTGTGGGAGAAAAATATTCCCCCTTTCCCTGGTTGTCAATAGGTGCATCTGTCAACAATTCTTCACCTGACTGAACATGTGTAGCCCGTGTACGTAATTCTCCAAGGTATGTTGTGCGGATAGTTTCCATAGTGATCAATTAATTGGCAAAAATACGGAAAAAGAACCACTGTGTGTTAACCACTATTTCTGTATTTTTATTGTCAATTCTAAAATTATGAATAAACGTTTTTTCATAACCGTTATAGTATTGGCCACCATTGGATTAATTGGGATTACATTAATTCAGTTTTTCTGGTTTCAGAAAGCATTGCAACTAAAGGAGGATCAGTTTAGCGACCAGGCCCAGATTGTATTAAAAGGAGTGGTGAACCGTTTATTCGTAAAACAGACTGGTTTAGTGCCTTCTGATCAACAATGTGCACAGCTTTGCGATATCAATACTGCCGATATCATGTCATCGGTCGACACAGTCCGTCTGAATACCTATTTTAAAGAAGAGTTGAGGGACATGAATATTAAATCTCCTTATGATTACGGGATTTATAATGCACTGAATAAACAATTTGTCTATAAACACCTTAATTCGAATGTGAAAAAATTATTGGCCAGTCCACACCGGATTACTTTATCATGTCTGTATCATTCAAATTCATATGTTCTTGCAGTTTATTTTGAAAAAGAAAGGAACATTGTCAAGGGCAAGCTCATGCCACTCATCATCCTCTCCCTGTTTTTATTGTTGGGATTGACTACCATATTCAGTTTTGTGGTCAATATGCTCAACCGGCAGAAGAAACTGGGAGAAATGAAGACCGATTTTGTTAACAACATGACCCATGAATTGAAAACACCAATTTCAACAATCAATATTGCTTCTGAAATGTTGATTAAACAAGAGATTAGTGTTGATCCGGCACGTGTAAGCCGTTATGCAATGATGATTAATGATGAAAATAGTCGTCTGCGGTCAATGGTAGATCGGGTACTGCAAATGGCTGTACTTGAAAAAGGAAAGTATAATTTGCGACTGCGTGATACCGATGTGCACGAAATCATCAACGAACTGGTGCAAAGATTTACCCTTATCGTAAAGCCCCGGGGCGGCGTTATCTGCGTAAATCTGAAAGCGACCAGATATATTTTAAAAGTTGACAAGATTCATTTTAACAATATCGTCAGTAATCTGTTAGATAATGCAAATAAGTATTCTCCCGAAAAGCCGCACATAACTGTTAAAACTTGGTCGGATGAAAAAGGGTTTTATGTCTCAGTTGAAGATAAAGGTATTGGCGTCAGCAAAGAACATCAAAAGTATATATTTCGTAATCTCTACAGGGTTCCGACCAAGAACCTACACAATGTGAAAGGATTCGGACTTGGATTATATTATGTTAAAACACTCACTCAAGCTCTGGGAGGAACTGTAAATGTTTACAGTGAGTTAAGAAAAGGGAGCAGATTTGAATTGTTTTTTCCATTTAAGTATCAAAAAAACATGGCCGATGAACAAGATACAGAAGAAAGCCAGCCTCCTACTGGTTGAAGATGATCCAAACCTCAGTGAAGTCCTGATGGATTTTCTCATCATGCAGGGTTTCAGGGTAACACTTGCTGCGGATGGAGAAGAGGGGTTGAAAGTATTTCATCATGGAAGTTATGATATAGTATTGTTGGATATTATGATGCCTCGTCGTGACGGATTTTTACTGGCCGAGGAAATAAGACTACTCAATGAGAATGTACCTATCATATTTCTGACAGCACGAACGATGCCTGAAGATCGCATCCGTGGCTTTAAAGCCGGATGTGATGATTATATTACCAAACCTTTTAGTACGGAAGAACTGAGCCTGAGACTGGATGCCATTTTAAAACGGTGTTTACCTGTGGAAGCAGAGCCTGATGTGGCTCCCGTCGAAGTGTTTAATATTGGGCAATACAGGTTTGATTTCACTAATTTTAAATTAGTTAAGGATGGGAACGAGATTTCGCTTACCCCTAAAGAAGGCGCTTTGCTACATTTGTTATGTCTGAATGCAAACCAACTGATAACGCGTGAAAAAGCCCTTAAGAAGATTTGGGGTACAGACGATTATTTTATTGGCCGTAGTATGGATGTATTCATCACCCGGCTCAGAAAATACCTTAGGGATGATCCAGAAGTTATGATTACCAATGTTCACGGAACCGGATTCAAATTGGAAGTGAAAAACTATCAATTATGATATTATTAATAAGTTTACTTTTGTACAAAACGAATATTTGTATAACCTGTTATCGTTTTAAATGAATTAAACTATTGTAAATAAGCCAAAATCAGTTACATGAGGAACCAGCTTAGGTCTTTGTTCTTAATATTAATTTTTCTTCCCTTAGTTGGAGCAGCTCAGTTTTACAGCCTAGGCCAGGATCCGGGTTCAACAAAATGGCGACAAATAAATTCAGAAAACTTCAGACTGATTTACCCTCAGCAATTCGAGAGCAAGGCCAATCAGTTTATCAACCTTCTTGAAAATTCAAGGAAATATATTCCCACTACCCTCGGGGCTAAGGTTCCTAAAATGCCGGTTGTGTTACATGCTCAGGATATAACCGCTAATGCTTTTTCAGTATGGGCACCAAGGAGGCTGGAATTTTTTACAGCACCTCCCCAAAACTCGTATGCACAACCCTGGATGGAACAATTGGCCATTCATGAGTACCGCCATTCAGTTCAGTTGTCTTCAATGAATACAGGACTTACCAAAGTGATGGGTTATGTATTGGGTGAACAAGCCGCAGCTGCAGTATTGGGTCTGTACCTCCCGTTCTGGTTTATTGAAGGAGATGCCGTATCGACTGAAACCGCATTTAGCAACAGTGGTCGTGGCCGTGTACCTTCATTCAGCATGGAACTTCGAGCTCAGCTTCTTGAAAAAAACAATTACTCCTATGACAAGGCAGTAAATGGTTCTTATAAAAACTATGTCCCTGATTATTATATGTTGGGCTATGAACTGGTAGCCCATGCCAGGCAGTTGTCAGATGCCAATGTATGGGGTAAAACATTGCGTTTTGTTGGCCGGAATCCTTATTTGCCATGGGCATTTAACAGGGGGCTGAAAAAGTCATTGGGCATGAACAAAGAGAATTTGTACCTCAACACGATGCTTGATTTGAAAGAAAAATGGGGAGCCAATACAAATTACAATAAGGATTTAACAATTGTTTCACCTGGTAAACGTGACTTTACCCGATATAAATTTCCTCATTACGTAAGCAACAATTCATGGGTTTCCGAAAAGACATCCATTGACGATATTGATCATTTTGTCATTTTTTCTCGCAATGGTAAGGAAGAAAAGGTCGTTACCCCCGGACTCTTTTCTTCAGATAACATCAGCCTTTCCGGTTCGGATCATACAGGTGTAATGGGGTCAAATAAACCGGGCAGCATCACAGCGGATAACATGGATATTCAGACCAACCGTTTATTCTGGACCGAAAAACAGCTAGATCCCAGATGGCAGGACCGAAGCTATTCTGTCATTAAATATGCGGATCTGAAGACCGGAAAATGGGCAACCCTGACACATAAGAGCCGTTATTTTTCTCCTTCCGTTTCTCCCGACGGCAAAATGTTGGCAGTTGCTGAAGTGAGTCAGTCTAATACATATTCAATCCTGCTGATTGACTGCTATACCGGTGAAGTCAAAAAGAAAGTGATCAGTTCAGATGAGGATTTTTACATCACCCCGACCTGGTCAGCTGATTCTAAGAATATCTATTGTGTTGTAATGAATGAGCAAGGTAAAAAGCTGGTTAGGATTAATATCAGTACTGGAACAATGCAGACCTTGATAAAGCCTTCTAATTTTGAGATTTCAAGTCCCTACGAAGTCGGTAAATATGTCTTTTTCAACGCAGCGTATACCGGTGTTGATAATGTTTTTGCATTTGAAGTCAATAGCGGAAAGATCCTGCAGGTAACCAATTCCCGTTTTGGAGCAGTAGATATCGATCCAAGCCCCGATCGGAAATTCCTGGTCTATTCTGATTACACCGCAATGGGCTACCAGATTAATGAAATACCTTTCAGTCCTGTAAGCTGGCCCGAATATAAATACACGCCTGATGAAAGACCTGAAGGACTTTATTCTTCCTTGCTTTCAAAACAAGAAGGAGGAGTCGTCGTTTCTGATTCTACAAGTCCGAAAAAGGAATATGTTTCCAAGCCTTACCACAAGTTGTTTCACGCCATTAACCTGCACAGCTGGTCTCCTTTTTACTTTAATACCACTAATTATAACTTAGGGTCAGGTATCAGCCTCATGAGCCAGGATGTTTTGAGCACTACATTTATTACTCTGCAGCAACAGTTTAGGGATGCAAATGGTTTCGCACGCACTTCAGCAACCTTAAGTTATCAGGCGCTATTTCCTGTTTTCGATTTCTCCGTTGAGAGAGGTAAAAATACAAGCGAATATCCAACCAGGCAAGGCAATAATCCGGTGATCTGGAATAATTATGATTATAGTGAAACAGATTACTCCATAGCCGTTAAAGTGCCTTTGAAGTATACTTCGGGCCCAACCAATTTTGGGTTGCAACCTCAGATCAAGACTACGTTGCAAGATATGACCCCTGTTCTGGCCACTACACCAATTCAACTCCGTGGTAAACAAACTACAGTCCAATATCAGTTATATTCTTTTATCTATCGGAAATATGGAATGCGTGATCTGGCACCCAGATGGGGCCTTGTTAATTCAATGCTATACGGCACAACACCTTTCTTAGGAATACAAAGCGGTTCAATTACAGCTATTGAAGAAACGCTATATCTACCAGGGATATTACGTCATGATGGAATTCGGATTTACATGGGGTATCAGGATCGTAAAAGTAGTTTATTGCCTTTCGGAACTGTTTCCAGAATGACCAGTTTTGGAAATGAAATCATTTTCCCACGCGGAAATCCTGTTCCATTAACTAATAAAGAAGTAAGTTTATCTTTCAACTATTCTCTTCCACTTTTATATCCTGATCTCAGTTTGGGACCAATTGCATACATCAAACGAATCAAGGGCAATTTCTTTTATGATACCACAGTGAATAATGTAATAGCGGGTCGTGGAGTTGAGTTGACAGCCGATGTTCATCTGCTTCGTTTTGTTTTTCCTTTCGAAGTGGGTGTCCAGTTTGTTCAGGCAAACAATGGAACATTTACTGTTAATCCGCTTGTATCGATAAACCTGAATGGCATTTAACTGTTAATGATCAACATATAAATAGTGCATTATGAGAAGCAATTGGATAACCAGCGAACCTGAAATGTTTCAGGTAATAGAAAAATGTGAAGCCTGTTACGTGAGCATGGTTGATCAGAATAATATGCCCTATGTTGTCCCATTAAATTTTGGAGTGAAGGATGGCTTCATTTATCTACATTCCGGGCAGAAAGGGAAAAAGATCGATATCCTTCGTCAGAATAGCAATGTCTGTATAGCTTTCAGTACTGATCACCAGTTAAAATCTCAGAGTGCGGATGTTGCCTGCAGTTATTCCATGAAATATCGCAGTGTTCTGGTCTATGGAAAGATTGAATTCATTGAAGAAGCGGAAGCCAAGATTGAAGCGATGAACATTGTCATGCAAAAATATACCGGACGTGAATTTTCTTATGGTGCACCTGCAATCCGGGAAGTCTGTGTGTACAAGGTCGTCATCAGCGAGATGACCGGTAAAACACTGGGATATTAATTTTAAGCTGATCAGGCAATGAATGCATTATTAAGTTTCGACCAATCTCTTTTCCTTCTTATCAATGGATGGCATAGTCCGTTTTTTGATCAGGTCATGTTTTTCATCAGTGGACAGTATAGCTGGGTGCCCTTATATTTCGTGTTTCTATACATGATTTTTCAAAGCTATGGAAAAAAAGGATGGTGGATCCTGCTTCTGGTTGCCATTACGATAGCTTTGAGTGACTTGGGAACTGTCGAGTTGTTCAAGAATACCGTTCAAAGATTGCGTCCCAGCCATGAACCCGCTTTAGCCGGAATGGTCCATGTCGTTAATAGTTACATGGGCGGGCAATATGGATTTGTTTCTTCGCATGCTGCCAATGATTTTGCTTTGGTATTCTTTCTGATTCAATTTCTGGGTAGGAAATACAAATGGTTACCGCCGGCACTCTTCGTCTGGGCCTTTCTAATCATCTACAGCCGCGTCTATCTTGGCGTTCACTACCCGCTCGATGTAATCTGTGGAGGTATATACGGATCCCTGATCGGTTGTGGAGTAGCTAAAATCGGGAAGAAACAATTGAAAATCGAATTCAAAGAATAATAACTGTTCTTTTTTGTCGTAGTCCTATTTGATTTTCCGTATCATGATTCTATTCTCATACCGGTTGTTTACAAGTTCAAAATAAGTCATTCCTGATTCTCTAAACTTGTTCTTCTGATAGAAATTTATGGCTCTTTCATTTTTGAGATAGACCGTCAGCCAAACAGAATCAATACTCAATTCCTTACACAACAGGAAAGCCTTATCCAGAAGCTGTTGGCCAATTCCCATTCCTGTAAATCTTTCCAATATATACAGCACACTAATTTCAGGACCTTTTTCGGATTTTACAGGACATTTTGAGTCGAATTCTATCTCTACACAACCAAGGATGTGATGATCAATCTCGGCAATATAAATCAGTTTATTGCTGTCCATGACTTCTTTTCTGACATTTTCAGGCGTGAATTCAGTCAAAACGTAAACGGAAAATTCATTCCTGATCCCTTCCAATGCATACGTTGAAATCCATACCTGTTGTTTTAGAACAGCCAGGTTCATTACATCCATTAAATCGGCTTCGCGGATGTTTATCTGCTCCATTCAATTTGATTTTTTAAAATTGTTTGTATATTGAAATTCAGCTATATAAATATACTAAACCCAGATTTAGTGATGGTTGATAACTTCAAATGGTTTAATCAAGTAAATATAATCATTTATTTTTCCAATTTCAGTAAGGAATATATTCCATCATTCTTCTGCTATGACTTAGGGATAAAGGATAGAATAGCCCTGGATAAAGGGTAGATAACTTGTCTATTTCTCGCACATGTTTCGCAGGAGTCTCGCTGGAGTCTCGCAGGAGTCTCGCTCGAGTCTCGCCCTATATAGCGAGACTCCAGCGAGACTCCAGCGAAAAGTACACCCTTTATCCACCCTTTATCCAGGGCTATTCTACCCTTTATCCCTAAGTTATATCCTTAGTGTATACCAATTTTAGTAAGGGACAAGGTGTACGATCATGTGGTTCGGCGCCATCGAGTCTGACGATCACACCGGTAAATGTTCCTTGCAGCGGCTCAACAGCTCTTGCCGTAATCATTGCAACGACGGGTCCTGATTTTGTCAATTCTTCACGACTTATGGTTAGCACTTGATTATCCGGAATAAATCAGTTTTTCATCCTGTTTCTAAGCATAAGTCCTGCCGGCATACTTGCTCCCATTGTTGCCGGGACAACCCATCGCATATGAGGACCACCGGGACCATTGAAAGAGCCCCGGTCCATCATGTCCCACGGACCTGAACCCACTCTTCTGTAGGGCTTAACATATGGATTGTTATTGTTATCGCCTATAGAAAATGCAAAATGACCAAGCTCGTGGGTTATTGTACCTGAATTTTCACCTTGCCGGATTGAAGAAATACCCCATTGCATTTGTCCTGCTTTCCATGAGGTCCAAGGTACGTATCGGGTTGGAGCCCATCATGGTTTAGAAGCATCAGGATTTCCCCATTCTGCCGGGATATCATCTTTTGATAGAAATTTCATTTCCCCGAATTCCTGCCATACTCCTGTCTCATCATAGCCTGCATAAATGCGCAAGATGGCATCATATTGTTTTTTAATATCTCCGGCAGCTTTTGTCCAAAGTGCATCAACATCAGGTTCCATTCGGCCGTTTGCTTTTGAACCATCAGGTGTTGCATTATTCTGGCCGTATTCATTCAGCCCATATTCCCAAAGATTTTTGGATCAGATAAGGTCCAAAAGCATCCAGAGTTGTAATCCCAAATTTACCATGTGACTGCTCCATCCAATAGCCATTGATGGTATGTTCATGGTTGACTACTGAAGGACGAAGAAAGAAATTGGCATAAAACTTTGCAACACTATCCCTTTTAACAGGATATATCTGAGGATTTCCAAAAAGGTCTGACTTTTTGGGCAACGTGATCACAAAGGGCTGATCAGGGAAATCGACTGCCACCAATGCCATTTTGAATTTGCGTACAGGAACAAGGGTTGGGTCGGCCCAGTTTTTTCCTGGAATAGGTTTGTAGTCATTCCAGGTCATTCTGTCCTGGTCCTGAATTAATTGAGGATCTATTGGTTTTGGGGAGTGAATCTGCACTTCTGCTAGTTGAGTCTTTTGTATAATGTTTTTGGGTTTTTTCTGTGACCAGGAAATGATAGTTAAAGATGATAAGAAGCAAACCAATAGAAGCTTTTTCATTTTCAATGTTTTAAGGTCATAGAAGTATTCTAGCAAATTTAATAAGTATATTTGAATAAATAAAAAAACCAGCTTTTTATGGCTGGTTTTTTTTATTTATCAATACAATGTTAACCTATCAGTTAAACCGACGCTTCATTGATAGTGCTCCAGATCAGATCCTTCAGCTTAAGAATATTCATGTTTGTATGAGCCGAAATGAAGATATGTTTAATCTTTGGAATTTTGCGTTTGTACTTTTTTAACTCTGATTCTTCAACCAGGTCACATTTTGTGATGGCCAATAAACGTGGCTTGTCGAGTAACTCTGGATTGTACATCTTCAACTCATTCAAAAGAATGTTATATTCTTTCGTGATACTTTCTGCTGTGATGGGAACCATGAAAAGGAGTACAGAGTTGCGTTCGATATGACGAAGAAATCTTAAACCAAGTCCGCGACCTTCGTGAGCGCCTTCTATAATACCTGGAATATCAGCCATGATGAATGAACGGTCATCACGATATGCTACCATTCCAAGATTTGGCGTGAGTGTTGTAAAAGGATAGTCTGCAATTTCGGGTTTGGCTTCAGAAACGACTGAAAGCAAAGTTGACTTTCCTGCATTAGGAAAACCAACTGTAGCTACATCGGCCAGAATCTTTAATTCAATGATTTTCCATCCTTCAACTCCTTCTTCGCCCGGTTGAGAGAATTTAGGAGACTGCATTGTAGCAGACTTGAAGTGGGTATTACCCTTTCCACCCCGGCCACCTGGAAGCAAAATTCTTTCCTCACCATGTTCGGTGATCTCCATATTAACCTCACCGGTTTCTGCATCACGAACTACGGTGCCAAGAGGGACTTCGATGACATAATCACTTCCTTCAGCTCCGGTTTGTTCTGCACCCTTACCGCTAACGCCGTCTTTGGCTGAAATATGTTTGGTGTATTTTAGATGTAATAAAGTCCATAACTGCTTGTTTCCTCGCAATATAACGTGTCCGCCCCGGCCTCCGTTACCGCCATCGGGACCCCCAAAGGGGATCGCCCTTCCTCGGTAAAAGTGTACAGATCCACCACCACCTTTTCCGGAGCGACAGAATACTTTTACGTAATCAACAAAATTCGATGATGCCATGCGTTTTTAAAATTAAAAAATTAATTCAAGATAAACCAGGGCACGTAAAGGTTATCGTGCTTTATGAAAAGCACTATCAACGGTGTTTGTAAGAGTTTCGAAGATCTCATCGGTAGACCCTAGTCCTTCAATAGCCTTATATTTACCCTGTTTTTTATAATATTCCACCACTCGGGCGGTTTTTTGTTGGTATTCTTCAAGACGACCAATAATCAGTTCAGTACTTGTGTCATACGAACGTGCTTTCTCGGTCTTTCCACGTGCATGGAGTCTTTTGAAGAGTTCGAGAGTAGGCGCTTTTACTTCCAGTGCAATTGAAACAGAGGAATTTAACCTTCGCAGAAGTCCATCAAGAATATATGCCTGAAGCATGGTTCGTGGAAAGCCTTTAAATACAAACCCTCTCACATTTGCATGTTTTTGGATCTCGTTTTCAATCAGTTGGATAATAATTTCATCAGGAACAAGCTCTCCTTTGTCGAGAAAAATTTTAGCTTTCATTCCTATATCAGTCCCCATTTTTACTTCACGGCGTAATTTGGCGCCAGTCGAAATATAATAAAGATTGTGTTTTTCAGCAAGCAGACGTCCTTGTGTCCCTTTTCCTGCTCCGGGAGCCCCCAGCAGTACAATATTCAGCCAGACAGTGGTCAGCGTTTCATCAATAGCATCTGAAAGAAGTTCAAATACTTCATCAACGGTTCCTGTACCCTCGATAGAGATATATTGGTCACGAACTTTGTAAAAGTCTATGACCGGAAATGTCTTGGTGTTATATTCAATAAGCCTTGATTTTATTACCTCTTCATTATCATCAGAACGGCCCGATATCTTTCCACGCTCAAGTAAACGACGCATGAGTTCATCTTCTGGAACATCAAGACATAGCATACAGTTCAGTGTGGCATTTATTTTCAGAAGCAAAGCTTCCAGAATATAAGCCTGAACCATTGTTCTTGGAAAACCATCGAATAGGAAACCATTGCTGTCTGCATTATCAATGATTCTTTTTTCAATGATCTGGATGATTAATTCATCAGGAACTAATTCACCTTTATCAATGAGTTTCTTTGCTTCAATTCCGAGTTCAGATTTTGCTTTAATCTCTGCTCTGAGAATGTCTCCTGTTGAAATGTAAGTCAGATTATACTTTTCAAGCAAAAGCATGGATTGTGTTCCTTTTCCCGCACCGGGAGGGCCAAAAAGTGCAATGTTTAGCATAACTTAGATGTTTGATATAAAATGAAAGATACAATTAATGTCACTCTACAATTTTATAAATGTCAGGATAATTCCTACCATAGCCGTCATAATCCAATCCATATCCTACAATAAAGTCATTTGGTATTTCAAGTCCTATATAATCGATGGGATAACTTTTACGAAATGCCTTGGGCTTAAATAATAATGCTGCCAGTTTGACCTCAACAGCGTTTTTTGATTTTATGGTTTCCATAAGATCACCGAGTGTAATTCCGGTGTCGATAATATCTTCGATGACAACAACCGTGCGACCAGTAAGGTCTTCGTTTAATCCGATAAGTTCTCTTACCTTATTGGATGTATTCAACCCCGAATAAGAGGAGAGTTTGATAAACGAAAGTTCGCAAGGGAAGTTAAGTTTCTTGATCAAATCAGATGCAAACATGAAGGCGCCGTTCAATACTATAAGAAAAAGGGGGTTTTTACCCGTTAAATCTTTTTCCATAGAGACAGCAACCTGACATACTGCTTTATCGATTTCTGCTGCGGTTATAAACTTGGAAAATATTTTATCTTTAACCTTGATGTTGTGCATTGAAAAACTTTTTGGTAGAAAAATTGAAAATCAATATCCAGACTTTCGTAAACAAATTAATAAAAGAAGCCGGGAAAGGTGAATTTTTGCAAAGGTAGAAAAAATAGTACGCAAGTCCCTGCAATAAGGTGAGCACTAAGTGTGTTTAGTTCGTTTTAAATTCAAATTTCACTTTTTGCAATTCTTCATTAGCAATGACGATCTTCTTTTTGAGTTCTTCTTTATAGACGTCAAGTTTCTCAGCCAAACTGGTATCCGAAGTTGCCAGAATCTGAGCTGCCAATATTCCGGCATTCAGTGCTCCGTTAATGGCTACTGTTGCCACCGGAATACCGGGAGGCATCTGCAGGATTGAAAAGGCTGCGTCTATACCACCAATTGTTGAATTAATCGGTACACCAATAACAGGTAATGAGGTCATCGATGCAATCACACCGGGAAGATGAGCCGCCATACCTGCAGCTGCAATAATGACAATTATGCCACGACTTTTGGCCTCTTTGGCAAATTGTTCAATTGCTTCGGGGGTCCTGTGAGCTGATAATGCGTGCATCTCAAATGGAATCTGCATATCGTTCAGGAATTTTGCAGTAGTTTCCATGACCGGTAGGTCTGAAGTACTGCCCATTATAATACTTATTTTCGGTATCATCCCAATATGGTTTTGTAATGATGCAAAGGTAACTAAAGCTGATCCATTTTCCTTGGGTTTTTTCTCTTCTTTCAATGTGCTTTTATCCCGTTTTGTTAAAGAAATTCCAAAATACGATAAACAAAATTTAGAAATTTTATGAAAAAAGGGGGTTTCATCCAAAAAAAGGGGGGGTTCATACAATAACTATTTTTTTTGTTGGTTAAAAAGAAATTTGTATATACTATTGCCACGTGTTTGAAATGAGAATGTCGAACAAAGTAATTGAGATTGACAGGTAGGGTGGTCAATTTTAATAATTAAAATAGAGTTCAGGGTAGATTATTATTTTAATAGGAGTGCCTTCAGAAATATTCTAACGAATTTTCAGGAGGCATTTTTAGTTTTTAGCAATTACTGGTTGAGCTATTTCCTGTGAAAATAATGAAACTGAGATTTGATTATTTCTTTCTGATTATTAAAAGACCATCTCGCAAAGTAAGCATTACCTTTTCAATACGTTGATCTTTTTTGATCATTTCATTAAATACTTTGATGCCCAGGGTTTCTTTTCCATGATCATTTGTCAGCACATTTCCATGCCAAAACGTATTATCGGCGATGATAATACCACCGGGTCTAACTTTGTCGAAAACTAAATTGTAATAATTTACATAATTTTCTTTATCAGCATCAATAAAAACAAGATCAAAAGGTCCATCCAGTGAAAGAAGAACTTGTTTTGCATCACCAATATGAAGTTTTAGCTTTTCATTATAGCCCGATTCTTTAAAATAGCGTTCAATAATGTCAACCAATTCAGTGTTGACCTCAATGGTGTGAAGAATTCCATTTTCAAGAAGACCTTCTGCGAGACATAATGCCGAATATCCGGTAAAAGTTCCTATTTCCAGAATCTGAGCAGGTCTGACCAGATGGCTCATCATGCTTAAAAACCGACCCTGAATATGACCGGATAGCATTCCGGGACTCAAGACTTTAAGATGCGTCTCGCGCCATAATTGTTTAAGTAAACCGGGTTCCTTACTGCTATGCGCCGAAGCATATGCTTCTAATTCTTTCGAAATCATGCCTTAATTTTTATGCGTTCCATTACGTGATTTAGTCAAATAGATCAGGCTGCTGAGCTGGTCAGGATTCAGGACGTCATTTGCTACTTCCTGTAACTCTTCTGACGTCACTTCTTCAATTTTACTGTAAACTTCTGCTGGAGAATCTACCCTATCATAGACGAGCAAGCTTTTACCCATCGATAACATATCATTAAGGTTTGAATCAAAAGTTAAAACAAGCTGACCTATCGACTGTCGTTTTATCTGCTGAAGTTGGGAAACCGTTAATTTAGTATCTCTCAACTTCTTTAATTCTATCTGAACAAGGGATGACGCTTTTTCGAGGTTTTGATCATCTGTTGACATGTAGATATAAAAAAATCCTGTATCGGAATAGGGCGTATATTGGGATTCAATAGAATACGTGATACCATGCTTTTCTCTGACAGCAAGGTTTAACCGTGAATTCATAGCCGGCCCTCCCAGCAAGTTATTTAGAAGACCCAAAGCCGTTCTACGGGGATGTGGGTAACCATAAGAAGCCGTTCCAAGCATGATGTGAGACTGATAAATGGAACGTTGAAGGGTTTTGTTAACAGACCGATAATGCAAAAAAGGTGCCCGTATCCTGATCTCTTTGCTTGCTGGCATCTGAGCGAAATATCGTTCAATTATCTGAACTAGTCGCTCAAAATTAATGTTTCCAACAGAGCAAATCACCATTTTAGAAGGGAGATAATTTTCATTGATAAACTTCTGAATGGCTTCACGAGTAAACTTTCGAACATTTTTAGGAGTTCCCAGTATATTATTTCCTAAAGCATGACCAGCAAAAATCTGGTCTTCAAAATCATCCACTATTTGTTCAGAGGGTGAATCCTTGTAAGAGTTTATTTCATCAATTACCACTTCACGTTCTTTTTCCAACTCTTTTTGTGGGAAAGTGGAATTGAGCAAGATGTCTGAAAATAATTCCAATGTACGGTCATAGTAGGCGTTCAGAAAAGAAGCATAAATAGTCGTCTCTTCTTTTGCCGTAAATGCATTGAGATCGGCCCCTACGCTATCCAGACGCGAAAGAATCCGGAAGAGGCTACGTTTATGGGTTCCTTTAAAAATCATGTGCTCAATAAAATGAGCTATCCCATGTTCTTCAGGCAATTCATCACGGGTACCGGCACTAATGACAACACCCAGATGTGCAACTTTACTGCTAACCTTCCGGTGAACAATCCTCAATCCATTTTCTAATTTAAAATATTGATATTCCATATGTTGTTTCGGGACTGTAAAAATAGGGATAAAATAGCTTAAATGAAAAACCCTGTAATCTTTAAATTACAGGGTTCCTCTTCACCTGGTGGAGCTGGCGGGATTCGAACCCGCGTCCAAACAAGTAGCAAAACTGCTTTCTACATGCTTATCTGTCACTTAGTTGTCGAAAACAAGCCGGCAGTCAGCAGACCTACCTGTTCCGTATCCCCTGTTGTTTCGCCCTGGTTGCGGGGAGCAAACAAAACTATTCCGACATTTGCGATGTTCCGAATCGGGCCGCCGTCGGTCGGGGCTTCCCGGAGAACAAGTAGCTACGAAATACCTAGATTAAGCAGCTAACTGATAATTGTAATCATTGCCATTTATTGGCTGTGAGAATTGGGATTAACGGGCCACTTTCACAACGCCCGGCATGCTTACACCCCCACTCCCTCGCTGTCAAAACCAAACAACCCCAAAAGTGCTTTGTAAAGCTTTGCAAAGATACGCATTAGAATTGGGAGTGTGAATTATTTTCTCACTTTGTGTTGACGTATAAATATAATTGATAAATTTGGACCGAAATGGGAAAACAGTCGAAAATATAAATACAATGGAAAAAGGAGTTAACCGGAATACAATTGTTGAGAAGGCCAGAGAGATATTTGCCCATTATGGATTTCGCAAAACCACGATGAATGAAATTGCAGATAGTGTTGGAAAAGGAAAGAGCTCGTTATATTATTACTTCAGTAGTAAAGAGGATGTATATCGGGCAGTCATTGAGAGGGAAGCAGAGACCATGAAGAAAAAATTGGTTGATGCTGTTGCTGATGAGAAAGATCCTGTTGAGAAACTACGTCTTTATGTGGTTACCAGGATGCAGATCTTGCACGAACTGGTCAATTTTCATCAGGCTATCAATAGCGAGTATCTCACAAACCTTGACTTTATTCAGAAGATGAGGAAAAAGTATGATAATGAAGAAGTCGTTTTACTGAAGAGCATTCTGCAATTAGGTGCAGACTCCGGTACTTTTAGAATTGAAGATGTTGAATTGACTTCTTTGGCAGTAGCTACTGCACTCAAAGGTTTGGAAATTCCTTTACTTGCGTCGCAAGATGATATATCTACTGAACAACGCATCGATCGGATTATGCAGATTCTGTTTTTTGGTATAGTTAAAAGATAAGGAAGTTTCAGTATTTAACTGAATAGCTCAAATTTGAATCTCGATAAGATAATAAATTTGAGCCATTCTTTTTTAAACCATTGCGTATTTTTTAACATCATCCCCTGTAATCTTTCCATCACAAAGGATTGTAAGCCGTTCCACAACATTTCGCAGCTCACGGATATTTCCGGTCCACCGGATCATTTTTAGGTTGTCAAAAGCTTCCTGATCAAAATACATGGGAGCCTTTCCGCTATTCTGACAGAACTGCTCCATGAAATAATCGGCAAGTATGGGGATATCATCAAGCCTTTCCGTAAGACCCGGTACATGTATCGGGATAACATTCAGCCTATGAAAGAGATCCTCACGGAAAGTCTTATTCTCGATTTCAACTTTCAGGTTCTTATTGGTTGCAGCGATTACACGGACATCAACAGGGATGTCTTTTTCGCCACCCACCCGCATGATCTTGTTTTCCTGCAGTGCACGTAAGACCTTGGCCTGTGCCGAAAGACTCATGTCGCCAATTTCATCCAGAAATAGTGTGCCACCTGTAGCCTGTTCAAAGTCCCCCTTGCGTTGTTTAATGGCCGAAGTAAACGAACCTTTTTCATGACCAAACAACACGCTCTCGATAAGCTCTGAGGGTATAGCAGCACAGTTTACCTCTACAAAAGGTCCTGTTGCCCGGTTGCTTTGTTCGTGAAGCCAGTGGGCAACCAATTCTTTTCCGGTGCCGTTATCTCCTGTGATTAGTACACGTGCATCCGTTGGTGCAACCCTATCGATCATCTCTTTGATATGACCCATTGCAGGACTATCACCAATCATTTCATATTGCTTGAAGACCTTTTTGCGAAGCATTTTCGCTTCGTTGATCAGGAATGATTTATCAAGAGCGTTTCGGATTGTGATCAATAAACGATTCAGGTCAAGGGGCTTGGCGATATAATCGTAGGCTCCTTTTTTGATGGCCTCTACTGCTGTTTCGATGGTGCCGTGCCCCGAAATCATGACTATCGGAGTGTCGTTCGTTTTCAGAAGTTCTTCCAACACCTCCAGCCCGTCCATTCTTGGCATTTTAATATCAAGTAGAATCACATCAAACTGGTCATTTTTAACCAGTTCAAGTGCTTCCATTCCATCAGCTGCATCGGTTACACTGTATTTTTCGTACTCAAGAATCTCTTTCAGTGTACTCCGGATGGCACGTTCATCGTCAACAACAAGAATTTTTGCCATATTAGCCTTTATACTTTATCCACTTCCACATCTCTTTGTAGTTGACTTTTTTCCCGTACATCAAAATACCAGTACGGTAGATTTTCGAAGCCAACCATGTAGTTCCAAGGAAACCAAGTACCAGTAACGATAACGAGAGTACGATCTGTTCGGTCGGAACATTGAAAGGTAACCTGACCATCATAACGATCGGAGATGTCAGGGGAATGATCGAAAGCCATACTGCCAGTGGTCCATCCGGGTTTTGCATTACAGCTTGAGCGGCTACAATAGATATAATCAAAGGAACCGTTATAGGCATCATGAATTGTTGTGTATCTGTTTCACTATCTACTGCGGCTCCAATAGCAGCAAAAAGAGCTGCATATAGGAGATACCCTCCCAGAAAGTAGAGAATAAACATAGAAAGTTCCTGAACGACATTAACATTGCTTAGACTGGTTAAGATATCATTCCCCATCTGCTTATCAGATGAAGGGGTACTTACTTTTTCAATATTTGTACCTGAATTTGCTCCATGGTTTGAAGTAGAAATCTGTTCTGTTTTAGTTATATTGAACTTATCCGGCACTAAAGTTTTAAAGACACCTATAATGGAAGTAGTAAGAACGATCCATAATAAAATCTGTGTCAGACAAACCAAAGCAATCCCCAATATCTTTCCCATCATCAATTCAAACGGTTTGACGGATGAGATGATGACTTCAACAATTCTGCTCGTTTTCTCCTCACTTACACCCCGCATAACCTGAACCCCATACAAAAGGATAAACATATAAATGATAATCGAGGCAAAATAACCAAGACCCATAGCCAATTCGGTTGAGCTCTTTTCTTCCTGACCGCTTTGGTTGATTTTCATGGTTGTTATCGGAACATCAGCCTTGATTGCATCGAGTTGATCTTTTGAAATCCCCTGTTCAGTCAGCTTCGCTTTCTCTATCTCATTATTCATTACCTTGCTGATATAATTTTTAATATTTATATCAGGCTGTTTCTCAGAGTAAATGATCGGGTGCGGTGTCTCTTTTTCAGCCGGTTTGGCAATATAGAGCAGGGCGGAAAATTTGCCTGATTTGACGCTGTCTTTTCCGGCATTTTGAGTACCAGTAAAAGCCTTAAATGTCAAACCGTTATCGTCAACATTGTTTTTAAATTTCCCCTGGAATATTCCCGTTTCATCTAAAACCACGATGTTGTGTTCGGTATGCGACTTCATGCCGATGATTACCGGAACAATAAATACGCCAGCCATTAATAATGGCCCCAGAAGGGTCATTATAATGAAAGATTTTTTCTTAACTCTCGAAAGATATTCGCGTTTTATAATTAGACTGATCTTGTTCATGGCTGTGGTTATGAATGGTTAGCAGTTATTGATTCGCGATTTTCATTTACTTTTTCAATAAATATATCATTCATTGAAGGAAGTATTTCTTTAAAAGCATGTACTTCCACATGAGGCAGTACCAATTGCAATAATGCATTTGGACCTTCATTAGCAGGAAGTTTTATCTTAGCGGTTCTCATATGTTCTACGGTTGACTCTTTGAGCAGCGTGAAACCTCCTGGCAGTAGTGAAAAGATATTTTCAGAATAACCGTTATAACTAAGCTCATAACTGTTTGAACGATATGTTTTCTTAATATCGGTAACTTTACCTTCAAGAATTTTCTTCGACTTGTTGATCAATGCAATGTCATCACACAACTCTTCAACAGAAGCCATGTTATGGGTTGAAAAGATCACGGTTGCCCCATTCCTGCGGAGTTCCAGAATCTCATCCCTGATTAATGTTGCATTGATCGGGTCAAAACCACTAAACGGTTCATCAAAGATGAGCAGTTTGGGTTCATGAATAATAGTTACGATGAACTGTACTTTTTGTTGCATTCCTTTTGACAGCTCTTCAACATTTTTGTTCCACCAATCCTGAATCTCAAATTTCTCAAATAAATATTTAAGTTTTTTAAGGGCAACAGGTTTGGGAACACCTTTCAACTGTGCAAGATACAATGCCTGTTCTCCAACAGCCATCTTTTTGTATAGCCCACGTTCTTCAGGTAAATAACCTATCAAGGCTGTGTGCTTTGGTTGAAGTTTCTCACCATAAATAAACAGCTCACCCTCGTCAGGGGCTATTATCTGGTTGATGATCCGGATGAGTGTGGTTTTACCGGCACCATTAGGTCCAAGCAGACCATAAATGCTGTTCTCCGGCACATTGATGCTCACCTTGTTTAAAGCTGTCTGTGCAGCATAACGCTTGGTTACTTCATTGGCAACAAAAATGTCCATAAGGATTAAGGTTTGTTATGAATGGAAATACTCTTTCATTCTCTCAAAAAAGCCACGATCTTTACTGTTTGGATTCGGTCTGAAATTCTCAGAACCCAGTAATGACTCCATCAAATCCTTTTCGCTTTTGGATAAGCTGCGCGGCACCCAAACAATAATACTGACAAGCAAATCTCCCCGTCCATAGGCATTGATTGAAGGAAGTCCCTTGCTTTTCAGGCGTAGAACCCTGCCACTCTGTGTGCCGGCTTCAATCTTTACTTTTGCACGTCCTTCAAGGGTTGGCACTTCAATGGTTGTACCCAAAGCTGCCTCGGGGATGCTCAGATAATGTTCATAAATCAGATTGTCTCCATCGCGTTGCAATGAAGCATGTTTCTCTTCTTCGATTTGTATGATCAAATCACCAGGGATACCACCACGAGCGGCAGCATTTCCCTTACCGCTTACCGAAAGCTGGATGCCTTCAGATACTCCGGCTGGAATGTTGATGCTGATGACTTCTTCACCTTTTTCAACACCATTACCAAAGCAAACAGGGCATTTATCGGTAATGATCTGGCCTTCACCACCACATGTCGGACATGTTGTAGCTGTTTGCATCTGTCCAAGGAAAGTATTGGTTACTCTGGTGACCTGTCCTGATCCGTTACAGGTCGTACAGGAATGATAAGATGCACCACCTTTAGCGCCTGTACCGTGACAGGTTGAGCAGTTTACAAATTTGTTGACCTTTAGTTTCTTCTCAACACCAGTAGCTATTTCTTCCAGGGAGAGTTTGACCTTGATCCTTAGATTAGTGCCACGATTGACTTTACGACGTTGTCCGCCTCTGCCACCACCGCCAAATCCTCCAAAACCACCAAAGGCGCTTCCAAAGATATCTCCAAACTGGCTGAAGATATCATCCATGTTCATTTCGTGGAAGCCACTTGCGGAATTGCGCAAACCATCGTGACCAAACTGATCATATCGTGAACGTTTGTCAGGATCACCCAATACTTCATAAGCTTCAGCAGCTTCTTTAAAATGATCTTCTGAAGCCTTGTTATCAGGATTCTTATCCGGATGGTATTTAATCGCCATCTTGCGATATGCTTTCTTGATTTCCTCGGGTGAAGCGTTGCGCGATACTCCTAATATTTCGTAATAATCTCTTTTAGTCACTTTTTTCCTCAATTAGTGTTAAACAACAGATCCGGGTTTAACTTCCGACAACCACTTTTGCGAAACGGATTACTTTACCATGTAAAAGGTAACCTTTTTCAACAACATCAATATTTTTATCTTTCAATTCGGGTGATGGGGCCGGAATCTGTGTGATGGCTTCGTGAAAGTCTGTATTAAAGGGCATGCCCAATGCAGGAATTTCTTCGAGACCGCGTTGCGTTAATATCTTCGACAGTTTATTACTGATCAGTTTAATCCCTTCCAGATGAATATCATCAGCTTCTGATGCATCCCACGACTTGAGGGCGCGTTCGATATCGTCGACAACCGGCAACAATGCTTGGATTACCTCTTCAGAAGCAGTCTTGCTCATTTCGATCCGCTCTTTAAGCGTACGTTTGCGGTAGTTGTCGAACTCTGAATACAATCTTAAATACCTATCGTTCAGATCGTTTATTTTGTACTGAAGCTCATCATTCGTGTCTAAACCTGCAGAAATGTCAGAGACAGGAATATCATCTACGTCAGCATCAAATGATGAAGGCATTTCAATTTCTTCAACTGAATTAAAGGATTCTTCTTCCAATGATGCATTCTCCCGTCCCTTCCCCTTTGTAGCATTAACAGATTTATCATCTTCTCGTTCAACTACTTCCTCTGAATTGTCGTCAGTAATCTCATCGATTTTAGCTTTCATGTTTTTTTCTGTTTTACCTGACTTGTAATGAATCATGTAATATAATTTTTTTTGTTTTAGTTTTTTTAATAGATCTTTTATATTCAATTTGCTTTCTTTTGCAGTACACAAAGATTTTGCCAAGATCGTAAACGGTCAAAATGACAGTTGTATTATCCTTCTATTCTGCGAATTTGGGCGCCAAGTTGACGTAATCGTTCATCAATATACTGATATCCCCGGTCAATCTGTTCGATATTATCAATCACGCTTTTACCATCAGCCGATAAGGCAGCTATCAATAGTGCTACCCCTGCACGGATATCGGGTGAGCTCATCCGGATCCCCCTGAGTGGATATTCATGATTTAACCCGATGACGGTTGCCCTGTGAGGATCGCAGAGAATGATACGGGCGCCCATATCGATCAATTTATCCACGAAAAACAACCGGCTTTCAAACATCTTCTGATGGATGAGGACACTTCCACGGGCCTGAATGGCAGTCACCAGTGCAATACTGATCAGGTCGGGGGTGAATCCCGGCCATGGGGCATCTGCAATGGTCATGATGGATCCATCCATAAATGAATCCACTTCATAATTATCCTGAGAAGGTACAAAAATATCATCGTCGCGTTGTTCCACCAGGATACCCAGTCTTCTGAAAACATCGGGTATCAGCCCAAGCATCTGGTAATTCACATTACGGATTGTGATCTCAGACCGTGTCATTGCAGCAAGTCCAATAAAAGAACCAACCTCAATCATGTCGGGTAACAAGGTATGCGTGCAACCATGCAGTTCACCTACACCCTCAATCGTAAGCAGGTTTGAGCCGACACCTGTTATCTTTGCCCCCATGTTATTCAGCATGTGACAGAGCTGCGAAATATAGGGTTCGCAGGCTGCATTAAAAATGGTCGTGATCCCTTCAGCCCTGACAGCAGCCATCAGTATATTGGCAGTACCAGTCACAGATGCTTCATCCAGAAGCATGTAAGCTCCTTTCAGTCCTGAAGTCTCAACCCGGTATGATTGATTTACAAGATCTATATCGAAACGGGCTCCAAGTTTTTGAAGACCGATAAAATGGGTATCCAATCTGCGGCGGCCAATTTTATCACCACCGGGTTGAGGGATATAACCAACACCAAAACGAGCCAGCAAAGGACCCAACAACATGATAGAACCACGCAGGCTTGAAGCTTTTGATCTGAACTCAGGTGATTTAAGATGTTCCAGATCTACGTTGAGAGCCTGGAAAATATAAGAATCGGGAGCAGTTTTTTCAATATCTACCCCAATTGTGCGAAGAAGCTCAACTAACTTATTGACATCCTGAATATCAGGGATGTTGTGAATCGTAACCTTTTCAGAGGTCAGTAATACTGCGGAGATAACCTGAAGCGCTTCATTCTTGGCTCCTTGTGGAATAATTTCTCCCTTAAGTTGTTTGCCACCGATTATCTCGAATGAATTCATGGGGTATGCTGATTTTCTGATCGTGCTTATGGCCGCTTTCTGCCCCTGAAGTCTTTGCGTCCACCTTGTGTATTGGTGCCACTATTCTGTGGGCGGTTACTGGCATTGCCATTAGCACTGTTTGGGTTATTGGGACTGTTGGTATTGTTCTGTGGACGACCGATCTGAAGCTTTTTGGGGCGGGTTGTGACGGGCCTGTTGCGTCCCAATATTTCATTGGTATGACTTAAACGGGTATCACCGCTCAGTTTTAATTTTCCCCTTGAGAGCAGTTCAAGATGTTCTGCAATCAACTCATCATTTACCGAATCACGGTTCCAGTTCAGGTATGATTTCTTTAAATGATTGGCAATATTCTTAATCAGTACCTCGCGTTCAGGACTATCTTCCATCAGACTCACTTCTTTGATGATCTTATGAATTAATTTTCCATAAGGACGAAGTGCGATGTCTTCCTGTGGATATTCGATGCGATCAGGTCTGGTATATAATTCAGCAGGTGAAGGGGGAGGGAAGGCAGCATCCACATCAAGTTTGAAATCACACATAATATACAAATGATCCCAAAGCTTATGTTTTAAATCAACCGTATCACGTGAATCCGGATGCATGATCCCCATGATGTTGATCAGTGCATGTGCCATGCGTGTACGACGATCCCTGTCTTCAATCTGAATGATGTACTCGGCCATCTTTTGTATATTGCGCCCATATTCCGAGATGATCATATTGGGACGTGTTGTGTTATATTCCATGATTAGAACTTATTTCTGTAGGTAAGTAAAAAGATTCAATACCCGATAGATATTGATCAAAGGTCGTTAAAAACGACCGGATTTCAAATATTATTATTCACTGATTTTAAAAGAAGCAACAAAATTACTATAAATCAGGAATGTATCCGTAGTTTAGCGGAATTATTTTTTTTGTTTTTTAAAATTAAGATATTGACCTTTACATCGTATTTTTAAAATATTAAATTAATTCCTTATTCAAAAGAATTGACAATTCAGTAATTGATCATGTCATGTCTTCGACATTTTCTTCAATCCTGAAGGTATGAAATGATTATAGCAAAACACCCATTCCTATTTTTAAACCCGAAAGGGTGACAGAATTATAAATATCATAATGTTAATGAATAAATTGAAAAACAATAATTTATCCATAACTCAAACCAATTTATACGATGAGATTTAAAGTTTTATTTTTTATTTTGATTACTTTTTTCGCGATTACATCTACTTCAACTGCTCAAACTACTGATCGGCCGCGTCCTGCCGAATGGAGTAATCTTGTTTTTGGAGGCCGCTTTATGGACAGGTTTTTGCCAATGCCAACCATTGGTCCATTGACCCGTGACACATGGGGAGCAGACAATGTAATTCCAAGAGACATCAAAAATGGAATTGAAAACAGAAAATGGTCTTATTGGGGTGGAAATATTAAATTGGGTGAAGATGGTAAATACCACCAGTTTGTATGTGGTTGGCCCGAAAGCTCTCCGAAAGGGCATAACACATGGCCAAATTCTACTGTCTTTCATGCTGTTTCAGATAATTCGTTTGGGCCATATGTTGTTAAAGATACTATTGGCAAGGGGCATAATCCTGAAGTTTTCAGACTCTCCGACGGGAAATACGTGATTTATGTCATTGGAGGTTATTATATCTCAAATGGAATCAATGGCCCATGGACACATGGACATTTCGATTTTTTAAACCGTGACCGTAAACTTATCGAAGGCAATTCTAACTTTACCTTTGCCCAACGCGAAGATGGTTCATATCTGATGATCTGTCGTGGAGGTGGTCAATGGTTCAGTCAGACAGGTCTTTCGGCATATAGCCAGGTTACAGAAACCCTGTATGGTGCAGATAAAAAAATTATTCCATTAAGAGCCTATCCGCGAAGACCCGGTAATTTTGAAGATCCAGTTGTTTGGCGCGACAATATTCAGTACAACCTCATTGTAAATGATTGGCTCGGACGTATTGCTGTTTATGAGCGTTCGAAAGATGGCATTAACTGGAAAGTAGAATCAGGCGAAGCCTATCTGCCCGGTGTTTCAGTACATGAGGATGGTACCGTTGAAAACTGGTTTAAGTATGAGCGTCTGAAAATATTTCAGGATAAATATGGAAGAGCTATCCAGGGAAATTTTGCCGTCATCGATGTAGAAAAGAACTTCGATAAAGGAAGCGATAATCACAGTTCAAAGAACATCGGACTTCCACTCACTGCAGGTCGTTTGCTAACAATACTTGATCCGAAACCTATCACAGCAGCTACTAAAACTGTCAGAGTCAAAATATCATCCGAGCCCGGATTTAATCCCCAAAAAGATATCGACTTAAAGTCATTGCAATTTGGAGAACCCGAAGCAGTGAATTTTGGCCGAGGTGGAAAAGTACTAAAAACAGAAAAAGTGGGTGCCGACCTGATCGTTACATTCAATGCTGTTGGCAACGAATATCCCGATGATGAATTTGCAGCTAAAATGATCGGCAAAACCAGTAAAGGAAAACTCCTTTTCGGTTATGCACGCCTACCCGGTGTCAATTTTCTGGAGCCAATACTTTCCCCATTGTTACCAGTCATAACTTCCTACGGTAATGGATTCAACTTAGCAGTTGAAGTTCAGAATTTTGGTCAGGTTGAATCAAAAATGGCTAAAGTAAAAGTTGTTTACTGGAATGATAATAAGGAAACTGAAGTAGCTACCTGCACTGTTCAGGGTCTCAAACCCTTTGAAAAAACAACCGTTAATATGAAATGCAATAAACTTTTCGATACAGGCGTCGAATATACTTTTGCAGTGATTATCAATCCTGATTCAAAATCACCTGTTACATTACATGGAAAACAGACTCCTGTTAAATAAATGAAATTTAAACTCCCAAAAGCTTATTTCCCCGTAAGAGATTAACGAATTAAAGTTAATCCCTTACGGGGAAATGCTTTATTTATAAATGCTTTCTATCGATATTAATGTCTTACTGACAAAAGAAAATGCTATAATAATCCAATTTAGACGATTCGCAATTTGGCAAATTGCAATAACAACTGCTTCTGACCAATCCCCTGAAAAAACACGGTAGCCTTCTTATTGGGACCCGACCCCTCCATACTGATCACCTTTCCCTGTCCAAACCGTTGATGTTCAACTTCCATCCCAACCTGGATGGAATCAACTGCGTCAGGTTGAAAGTTATTGCTTTGATAGGCCGGCTGTTGTTGATTTACAGGCTGTTTGACCTGAATGTCAGTCTTGGATGTATTGATCTTTTTTAAGTTTCTCGGAACGAGTGTAGGATTAGGTGGTGTACGAAAATCATCGGCATTCTTTTCTGTAAAGAAACCTGATTTAACATGTGTTTTAACACTCATTTCAAGATACTTGGGATCGATTTCTTCAATAAACCGGCTGGGCTCACACAAAGTCAGCGATCCATACTTGTAACGGCTTTCGGCATAAGAGAGTGTCACCCTTTTCTCAGCACGGGTAAGGCCCACATAAAACAGGCGGCGTTCCTCCTCCAGATCAGAGCGTGAATTCAATGCCATATGTGATGGGAAAAGGTTTTCTTCAAGTCCCACGATATAAACATAAGGAAATTCCAGTCCCTTTGCCGAGTGTAGCGTCATCAGGCTCACCTTGTCGTTGTCATCGGGATCATCATCATCAGAATTGGTAAGCAGGGCCACTTCAGACATAAAATCAGACAGCGTTCTGAGTGACTGACCATCTTCCGAAGGCGTTTCATCCTCTTTCTCAGAAAATTCCTTGATCGCATTGAGGAGCTCTTCCACGTTTTCTGTCTTGCTGATCCCCTCTGGCGTCTTGTCTTCATTCAGTTCACGAAAGATCCCTGCCGAACTTGAAATCTGTTGAGCCAGCTCATAAGCATTGCGTTTGTCAAGCTGAACTTTGAAACTGTTGATCATGGTAACAAACTGATCTATCTTATCGACCACACCACTGTTTAAACCAGGATTGTGTTGCCTGAGTTCTTCAATGAACGAGAAAAAGGGGAGTCCCGTTTGATTAGCGCCTATGACGAGCTTTTCGATAGAAGTTTTTCCGATCCCACGAGCCGGGTAGTTGATGATTCGCTGGACAGCTTCCTCATCGTTTGAATTGATGACAACCCTGAAATAGGCCAGCAAATCCTTTATCTCCTTGCGTTTATAAAATGACAGTCCCCCATAAATCCGGTATGGGATGTTGCGTTTACGGAGCGCCTCTTCCATCGAACGTGATTGTGCATTGGTACGATAGAGGATTGCGAAGTCGCTGTTGTGAAGCTGGTTGTTCATCTTGGTCTCGAAAATCGAACTCCCGATCAACAGGCCCTCTTCAGTATCCGAGGAAGCCTTCAGGACAGGGATGCGTTGACCTTCTTCGTTTTCAGTCCAGACCTCTTTGAAAATCTGGTCCTTGTTTTTAGCAATGATGCTATTGGCAGCATTAACAATGTTTTGGGTGGAACGGTAGTTTTGTTCCAGCTTGAAAACCTTCGTATCCGAATAGTCGCGCTGGAAGTTGAGGATATTCTGAATATTGGCCCCGCGAAACGCATAAATGCTCTGGGCATCGTCGCCCACCACACAAATATTTTCGTCTCTGGCAGCCAGTTTTTTAATGATCAGGTACTGTGCATAATTGGTGTCCTGGTATTCATCAACCAGAATGTAACGGAACTTTTGTTGGTACTTGTAAAGCACATCAGGAAAGTCACGCAACAGGATATTCATGTTATAGAGCAAGTCGTCAAAGTCCATTGCCGAATTGCGCTTCAACTTATTGTTATATTTTGTAAAGATCTCACTGGTCAAGGGTTTTCCTGCAGCCTTATCCTGCATCATAATTTCAGCATTCGAGGCATATTCCTCAGCCGAAAGCAGGTTGGACTTGGAAGAAGAAATGCGGTGAAGGATATAATTGGGTTCATAAACCTTGGCTTCAAGACCCATCTCCTTTAGGATGCCCTTAATAAGGCTTTTGCTGTCGTCTGTGTCGTAGATCGTGAAGTTTGAAGGATAACCCAGCAGGTGTCCATCAACCCTCAGCACACGTGCAAAAATAGAGTGAAATGTACCCATCCAGACATTGCGTGCGTCGCCGCCCACCAGTTTCGTGATACGGTCTTTCATTTCACGTGCTGCCTTATTGGTAAAGGTCAATGCCAGTATGTTGAAAGGATCGGCACCCTTTTCAAGCAGGTAAGCAATCCGGTAAGTCAAAACACGCGTCTTGCCCGAACCGGCTCCCGCAATCACCATCACTGGCCCTTTAGTATGTACAACAGCCGCTCGTTGGGCTTCATTTAACGCTTCAAGAATTTCTTTCACAGTTTCATTAATTGCAATTGCAAAGTTACCACTAATTGGGGATTGTTCACCAGTGGAGCTGTGGAGAATTTTAAGATAATGAATAGCTGTTTAATCTTTATTGATGATTCCCGGATCACCCCCAAGCCAATTACAGACCACTGGTAGATACTCCCTCCATTTACCACACCATCTCTGCACATTCTCCGCACCTTTTCCGCATCATATAAGCGGAGAAGGTGCGGAGAATGTGCGGTAATGGTGCGGAGATCGTGCGGAGAACCCCTTCTCCATCCCCTAAGTATCCGGCGATGTTCTGCTCTTCATCTCCGAGTCAGGCCAACATATTCTATCGGGGGTGTTTTCTTGAAATGGGCTGCTTTGGAGAGCAGGCTCCATTTCGCATCGACTTTGATAATCAATCTAATGTGGAAACTACAACTGAATCCATTTTCTCATTAGATCGTTCAGTAGTAATACGGGACAATCATTCATTAAGGTATCTGTAAGTGGGATTAGTTGCTGCTTTGACCATTGATTACCAGCGTCTTTTTATTCCCTACGATGTATAGGCCATTGGAAAGTCCTAACGTGGCGGCTTTCCTTTTTACCCGGCTCCTGATTCGGACACCCATTATCGTGTAAACATCTACTAATTCATTTTCATTGGTATAGGAGTCATACTGTTTAACCGCAACGGGTGAATAAATGCTTGAGTTGGAAAGGAATACACTGTCGATTACGATTGGGCTGTTACCCATCGACCAGAACCCGACAATATAAATATGACTGGGATCCATCTTTGTGGTAGTTCCAGTCTTGTACATATTGGCCAGATTTACAACGACCTGTCGACTGGTTCCAAAATCGTATTGTCCAGGCTTTGACCAGTAATTATTTTCATCAAAGAGACGGAATGAAAGGGAACTGTTGTTTGCGTTACCCAGTTTGGCTATCAAATATTTATAACCGGAAAGATTAACACCGGCGCTAAACATCCATCCACCAAAACCATATTGCCCGGTCACCATGGTGTGTGTGGATTCATCAAAAGTACCCTGACCGTAAATGGATGGATTAAACAAATTGACTGTCAAGGGAAATGTGGATGTAAGGATATGCAAATCAACACTCTTTGTGTCACCCAGCGGGCCCTTATAACTGATGTTGACGGTCACATCGCCATCGGTTTTGGCAACAACCTGTCCGTTTATGATCTGCACCGTTTCGGGTTTCGGATTGGTATAAGTTGCACCAATACTCACATCTTCTGTGTGTTTATCCGCGAAAACAGCCTTTACCGAAAGGCTTGCCGAACTTCCGGTCAGCAGTTTCAAAGTATTGCCGCCTTCTACCATTAAACCGGTGAGTGTTAGGGCGTCTAAACTATACCCAACAACCGAATTGTCATAAAAAGTATCTTCAGAAAAGTCCTTTTCGGTTGAAAACCAGTCAACATCAACATATCCTCCGGTTTGAACGGTTGCATAATTAAACAGACAAAACTTATTGCCGGTAAAGACCGAAAGGTTAAATTTCATGCTCAAATCGGATCCTAATTTATTATAGGTCTTATTATCCGTGCTGTAGAAAAATCCGGCACTGCTTGAGGTGTAATCAGCGACAGCCCTAAAATAGATGACCGAGTCGGCCAGGGTTGTTCCGGATACCGCCACACCGCTATTTAACATGATCAAATGTTTCTGACCGTTAAGGACTTTGACGCCGATGAAGGCATAGGGATCCTGAAAAACGGCCAAACCGGCCACGTCTCCTTCAGCCATCTTATTGATGTTCATTTTTACGGTTCCATATGAATGGGTCAGATCTGAAGGATAACCGAAAATCCTTTGCGTAAGGGTGTTTTTGGCTCTGACCAGACTGTCTGTAACACTCACTGTCTTAAGGCGCAAAAAACCGGGACGTTCAAATAAGGACCACTTTGTGTTGTCGGCATTATGATTCCAGCCCCATTGCATTCCCAACTTGTAATTTCTGAAATTATCATTGGTAGGCAAAGTCGTAACCGGGTAATCCTGACCGACATTGGGCTTCTTATAGGTAGTAACCCCTTTTCCATTTACCCCGATCTCTGGCCAGTCATTTAACCAGGTGACCGGTTCCAGATTGGGCAAGCGTCCATAAGCGCCCTTGTCATAAAACATGAGGGTCCACCATTCACCGGTTTGGGTTTGAATCAGTGCGCCCTGATGGATATTGGCGTCGTCCAGAACCTTTTTCTCTTCATAAGGCCCATAAATGTTTTTTGATCGCAGGGCAACCTGAAACGCAGGCCAACCTCCATAAGTTGCATAGATATAGTAATAATCGTTGATTTTGTAAAGGTGACTCCCTTCAAGCCCGGTACGGAAAGTGTAAGTGTAAACGACCTGATCTTTTCCGGGAACTTTATTAAAGTCCGCATCCAACTGGGCTATTTTCAATGTGTTAATGCCGTACACGACATAAGTCTTGCCATCATTGTCAAAAAATAGTCCGGGATCGTAAAAACTATCGTTTAATTTTTTCTTTGTCCATGGACCTTCAGGATCAGCGGCTGTTAACAGATAACTACCATCGTCCAGAGTGTTAAAAAGTAAATAGAATTTGCCGTTATTGTACTTCAAACTGCTTGCCCATTGGCCGTGACCATATCGATTGCATCCATCCAGATTGTAACATGCGGTTGTTTCAATCAGGTCAAGTGGATTGCTGCAATACTCCCAGTTGACCAGATCGTTGGATTTCAGGATAGTAGCTCCCGGAAAAATGTGCATAGTAGTGGAAACCATGTAGTAAACATTTCCAACTCTGATTACATCGGGATCAGGATAATCGGCAAAAATTAAAGGGTTCGTGAATGTGCCATCTCCATTGTCGCTATGGGACTGGTTCACAAAATCCGGTCTGGCATAATTGACCTTTGTATATTGCTTAAACCATGTATAACAAGGATTTGCACAAGCTTCGGGGATATTATTAAAGGCAATATCACCGTTGGGATCACCATTGTTGATCAGATCTTCAGGAGCCAGCAGATTCCAACTCACATTTGCTGAGGCATCTACAATCTTTTTGAAGTTGGCGCCAAAGCCGGTACCTCCTGCTACTCCGGTAACTCCTTTTCCCCATGTACTGTAACCATCGGGTGCCCAATCAATTTCAGTAACTGCTATGGGGGCAAAATCAGCAACCGGTTTAACATTCTCGTCCCAGCCAGCCTGGAATGTTTGATAATTGGTAAGCCCTCCCCAATATCCGGGGTAAATATGGACCGCGTAACCAATGTTATTTCCGACTATCGGATTTGTCGCAAAACCTTTGTATTGTGACTGCCAGCCCGTTCCCGGGATCCATAAGATATTCCGTGCTCCGTTAGAGCGGATCGTATCAACGATGGATTGGAAAAACAACTTCAATTTGTCAAAATGACCCTGGGAATTGCTGCCCCAGGTGCCATCAGAACCTAAAATTTTAACAGGTTCGTTTGCCAACTCAAACATTACATTATTGGCATTTTTTAAGTCGGGGCAGCTGGATAAATAGTTCCAAACGGTCAGTAAATAATTTTGATATTTATCTCCTACACTGATCGAGTCAGGACAGACTCCCGGAGGTCGAAGTATCACATACATTCCTCTGGAGGCGGCATGTTTGATTAGAGGAACAATTACGTTATCGATTGTGGTTTTAAACCGGTCAAAGTTAAACTGGGAGATATCGTTTTCGCCATTTACTTTAGCTCCCGGATTATTTGACCAGTAGGGGTCGATGTGGAGCCTTACATAGTTCAAATACCATCCTGCAGTAGTATCACTGAGTCTGTCCATCACCGAATAGTTATAGCTCAAGCAGCCCTGGACATCATAATTGTTCCATCTCCATACACCACTTGCTCCTCCGTTAAACCATGGACTAGGGGTCATGGCCACTCCATGAAGATTTACAATGTTGTCGTGGCCATCTTTCAAATATCGACCGTCAACATGCAATTTTGGTGTTGGACCTCCTATCCAGGCTTTTGAATTCAGGGCAAGAAACAGAAAAAGAAAGGTAAGAAAAAAAGAGGTAAATTTTTGGGTCATATTAGGATTAGTCCAATTGAAACAAGATAAAAGCACAAAAATACATTAAATGAGTTTCCGTTTTGTTGCAATATTTGTAAAAAGTGCGATGTATGGGTTTTTGACTTTCTCGGTTTTATTTTTAATTTTGTCAATAATTAACGAAACCAGATAATGAAAAAAATTAAACGACTTATTTTTTTAATGTTTTTGACCGGTGCAGCTGTTATTTCAGTTAAAGCCCAAAATCCAATTATACAGACAAAATTTACTGCAGATCCTGCACCAATGGTTTTCAACGACACTGTATTTTTGTATACCAGTCACGATGAAGACGATGCTACCGGTTTTAAAATGCAAAACTGGCTCCTTTATACTTCAACGGATATGGTCAATTGGACTGATCATGGTATAGTTGCCTCACTGAAGAATTTCAAATGGGTTACAGTCGACAATGGTGCCTGGGCGCCTCAATGTGTCCGCAGGAACAATAAGTTTTATATGTACTGTCCAATGCCGGGAGGTACCGGAATTGGGGTATTGGTTTCTGATAGTCCTTATGGACCTTTTAAAGATCCGCTTGGAAAAGCGCTGATAAAAAACGGTTCACAAGATATTGATCCAACCGTATTGATTAATGATGATGGGCAGGCCTATCTTTACTGGGGAAATCCCAATCTTTATTATGTTAAACTCAATGAGGATATGATTTCTTACAATGGTGGAATTGTGAAGGATTCATCCATTGCCAAAATAAAGGGTCAGCCCGATCCTTTTCATTATCAGGAAGGACCGTGGGCATATAAACGCAATGGCCAGTACTATATGGCCTATGCTTCAACATGTTGTCCTGAAGGGATAGGATATGCGATGAGTAATTCTCCAATTGGTCCTTGGGTTTATAAGGGTGCAATCATGGATGGGGATCCTCGTTCAAGTGGAAATCATCCGGGCATCATCGACTATAAAGGAAACACTTACGTATTCGGGTTCAATTATGCTGTTTTGAAACAAACTATGTCTAAGCATTATGAAAGAAGGTCGATCTGTCTTGAAAAATTAACTTTTAATGCAGATGGTACGATTCAGAAACTTCCATTTTGGTCAACAACAGGCGTAAATCAACTTGCTACACTGAATCCATATAATCGGGTAGAGGCAGAAACTATAGCTTATAGCGAGGGCGTTAAGACAGAAAAGTTATCGGAAGTATCCCGCGATCAGGCAAGGAAATCAACAGACCGAATATTTGTCACCTCTATTCACAATGGAGATTATATCAAGGTGAAGGGTGTTGATTTTTCAAAAGGGACAATTTCAATCGATGTTTGTGTAGCCGCTTTGAATGGTGGAAAAATGGAAATTCACACCGACAATATTGACGGCCCACTTAAGGGAACAGTTAATGTAAATAGTTCCGGTGAAGGGGATATATGGAAAACAATTAACACCCCGGTAAAAAATATTAAAGGTGTTCATGATTTGTTTTTTGTATTCAAAGGTGAAAAAGACTTGTTCAGTTTCGACTGGTGGAAGTTTAATGAACAATAAGCACTTTACATAGAATTTCTTTGAACAGCGATATTTATAAAAATAGCTATTTCATACTAGCTAAATAACATGATAAAATTAACTAACAAACTTAGAATCATAAAGGTATTTATTGCCATTATTGGTCTGATGTGCTTTGGGCATTTATCAGCACAAACAGTTTGGCTTGACCAGTTGGATCTTAGCGCAGCAACCCAGGGTTATGGCGTACCCATAAAGAATAAATCGGTGGATGGAAAAACACTTACTATTGCCGGCAAAGCATTTGAACGTGGTTTTGGAACACATTCTGTAAGCTCATTATTAATTTTGCTTGAAGGGAAAGCGACTTTGTTTACTGCACAGGTGGGTATCGATGATGAGGTGGCAGGTCAAAAGCCGGCTGCCGAGTTTATTTTATATGGTGATGGTCAAAAACTTTGGACAAGTGGTGTTATGCATTTGGGAGATGCGGCAAAGCCCTGCTCAGTTCAACTAAGCGGAGTGCAGAAGCTTGAACTTGTCGTAACCGATGGAGGTAATGGCAATTATTACGGCCATTCTGATTGGGCCAATGCAAAATTTGAAACAAGCGGCGTTACTACTTTTAAAACCTACAATCCAATTGCAAGTGAGCCCTATATTCTCACGCCTAAGCCTTCTGATAAGCCTAAGATTAATGGGGCTAAGGTCTTTGGTGTGCGTCCCGGGTCTCCTTTCCAATTTATAGTAGCCGCAACCGGGATTCGTCCAATGACTTTTTCGGCCAAAGGTTTGCCCAAGGGTTTAAAAATCGATACGCAAACAGGAATCATCACCGGTTTACTTTCTAATCGGGGGACATTCGTGGTTACACTGGGAGCAAAAAATGCAAAAGGCAAGGTTGAGAGACAATTACGCATTGAATGTGGCGATATTATTGCACTTACACCACCAATGGGGTGGAACAGCTGGAACTGTTTTGCCGGTGAAGTATCAGCCGACAAAGTAAAACGGGCAGCCAATGCGATGGTGAAAAGCGAACTCATTAATCATGGCTGGAACTATATCAATATCGACGACTTCTGGCAAAACAATCGAAATTCAAAAGATAAGTCCCTGCAGGGTAAATTGCGGGATGATCAGGGGAATATTATACCCAATTCCCGTTTTGAAGATATGAAGGGTTTGGCTGATTATGTTCACGGGTTGGGTTTAAAGATTGGACTTTATTCAAGTCCCGGGCCTTGGACATGCGGTGGGTGCACCGGAAGCTACGGCTTTGAAAAACAAGATGCGGAAACTTATGCCAAATGGGGTTTTGACTATCTGAAATATGATTGGTGCAGTTATGGTAACGTTATCAATGGCTTGCCAAATAACGATCCGTATAAAGTATCTTCTTTGTCATATCAGGGTGGTAACAAACTTCCGACCGCTATGAAGCCTTATAAACTGATGGGTGAATTCCTTCGCCAGCAACCCCGGGACATCGTTTACAGTATTTGTCAATATGGAATGTCTGAGGTCTGGAATTGGGGTGGCTCGGTAGATGGTAATTGCTGGCGAACTGCCAATGACATTACTGACACCTGGTCGAGTGTAAAGTCTATTGCCCTGGATCATGATAAATCTGCCGCAGCGTCTAAACCCGGTAACTGGAACGATCCGGATATGTTGGTAGTGGGCACAGTAGGTTGGGGAAATCCACACAAGAGTAAGCTTAAACCTGATGAACAATATTTGCACATTAGCCTTTGGAGTCTTTTCTCGGCACCACTCCTGATAGGTTGTGATATGGAAAAACTTGATGATTTCACACTCAATTTACTAACAAACGACGAGGTCATTGATATCGATCAGGATCCACTTGGCAAACAAGCATCCTGTCTTCAAACCATCGGGGATTTGCACATTTATGTCAAGGAACTTGAAGATGGAAGTCGGGCAGTTGGTTTTTGTAATTTTGGTTCTGATGGTGTAAAAATGTCCTACAATGATTTTAAGAAGCTGAATATTGTAGGCGTGCAAAATGTACGCGACATTTGGAAACAGAAAAACATAAGCAGAATTGATACCGGGAAGGATTCACTTCCGATAAGTGTTCCTGGTCATGGTGTGTTTTTGTTAAAATTCACTGCGGCTAAATAGTCTTATATGATCAGCATTTTCTGTACAAAAGGTTTTGACTAAGTGGCTTCAGATCGAAAATAAATTGATTATTCCTTCACTTTTGTCTTGCAAACTGGTTTCTTTCTCTTATATTTGCTCATGGAAAAGTTTGACCACTTTTATTATTCAAAGTGAGATAACAAACTTTTCTTCTTTTTTGTGAATTATTCAGGTAAAATCTATTATAAACAGAACACTAAAGAAGATAATCACAATGAATTACAAATTATTAGCTGTTTTTGTCGTGGCTGTATCTACCAGCTTATCGGGTTTAGCTCAGACTAGCCAGACGACAATTGTTGAAGACTTCAAGCCTTCTTCTGTAAATCAACCCGGGCAAGAGTACCCGAAAGTCAATTCACAAGGTTACGCACGTTTTCGTGTAGTAGCACCTAAGGCACAAGACGTTGTTGTAAGTCTTGGGCTCGGTGGTACCAAAGGAGGAACTCCTCTTGCTAAAACTGAGGATGGCTCATGGATGGGAACAACCTCAGGGCCAATGGAAGAAGGATTCCATTATTACCACTTAACCGTTGATGGAGGCGTATTTAATGATCCAGGTACTTTGAATTTCTATGGCTCTACCCGTTGGGAAAGCGGAGTAGAAATACCTGCTCACGATCAGGATTTTTATTCGCTAAAAGATGTGGCACACGGAAAAGTACAACAAGTTCTTTTCCCTTCAAAGAGTACAAATACCTCACGTAGAGCTTTTGTATATACTCCTCCCAGTTATGACAAAGATGCAAAAACAAAATATCCTGTTTTATATTTACAACATGGTTGGGGAGAGGATGAAACTGCCTGGAGTAACCAGGGACATGTCAATCTTATCATGGACAACATGATTGCAGAAGGCAAGATTAAACCTTTCATCATTGTAATGACTTACGGAATGACCAACGATACTAAACCAGGTGGAATCCGGAGTTTTAGTGCTGCTGGATTTCAGACCGTTTTGGTTGATGAATTGATTCCTTATGTTGATGCTAATTTCCGTACCATTGCAGATCAGTCTCATCGCGCAATGGGAGGTCTTTCGATGGGTGGCATGGAAACTCACACCATAACTCTTGCCCGGCCTGAAGTATTCTCTTACTATGCTCTATTGAGTGGAGGAACTTATACTCCTGCCGAAATCAAAGACAAGTCTAAAGTCAAACTTATCTTTATGAGTTGTGGCAGCTTTGAAAACCCTGATGGTGTCAATAAAGCAGCGGTTACGCTAAAAGAAGCCGGATTTAATGCTGTTTCGTATGTTTCAGAGAATACTCGTCACGAGTTTCAGACTTGGCGTCGCAGTATACGTGAACTGGCTCCACTACTATTTAAATAGGCCCGGAATTCAACGTATCCATCTGACCAACCTATCCTCGGACAGTTAGTTGAAGGTATAGTTTTGTGAGGAATTAATGAGGTCATGCACCATTTCTTTAGAAATAGTGCATGACCCTATTTGTTTATTTAGCCCGAAAAGTATGTCCAATTAAGGGATAAGATGCTCGGGGCCCGGATTCTACATTTTTTATTTTTCTTTTTTTATTCATCTTTTTAGATGTATTATAGTTATTAAACTAATATATCTATATTTGGATGTGTAAAACCACAATGAACTTTAAATAAAAACTACTATGAACAAACCTAAAGCGATTTTCTGTTGGAGTGGTGGAAAAGATTCTTCTTATTGTTTACACAAAGTCTTGACAGAAGGACTATTTGATGTGAAGTATCTGCTCACCACTGTGAACGATAAATTTAAAAGAATTTCAATGCACGGTGTTAGAGAAGCTTTATTGGAGACTCAAGCTGAATCAATCGGTATTCCGCTTTTGAAAGTAAGGGTATCTGAAGGCACTAACGATGAGTATGAAAAACAAATGGAGAAGGTTTTGTTAAAGGCAAAATTGGAAGGAATTAATAATGTGATTTATTGCCTATAGAATGAATAACAGAACACATTCTGAGTATGATCGGGTTGATATAAATACAATTTAAAATTCACAAAAATGAATATAAAACCAATTGATTTAGTGAATGAGATTGGGGAAAAAGCGAGTTGGTTATTTCTTTAGGAAGAAATTTCCTGAAGTGATTGATTATTCGGTTTATATACTCATGGTCATCGTTATTTTAGCCTCAATAATGATTTTGAAATTGCTGGTACATAAAAAATAAATAAATTTCTCATAATGTATTGTTTTATTGAAATATTTGTTTAATTTTGCACCCTCAAAACCCTGAAGCTATCCGGTTGAAAGATTGGATAAGTTGTCTGAAATTTAGACAACAGTAAGTGGGAAACCTGACAAAAGAGACAATTATAGGTTTCTGCAGATACATGACCAACCATGTTCTGGTAACAGAAGACATCGCCTTACGGCAACTGATTGACCTCCCGATTCTTTTCCTCCCTTATTGCAAGAAATTTTCAGTTTCAGCTTTTGATACAAATTACTAAGTTATTGAATGTAGATTTTATTCTCATTTAGGCCTTGGTTATATTGAATTAAAGTGTAATTTTGCAGTCCTCAAAAAAAGAGGGGTTTACGGATAATAATTATCAAAAAAATCAGATATGCCTACAATTCAACAATTGGTTCGTAAAGGACGTGTAAAGCTGACAGACAAGAGCAAGTC
>Ga0209430_1000139_pt1 | contig 98996 bp, 179 predicted proteins | sample BarGraIncub1133A_FD_184504 | JGI IMG/M metagenome (GOLD analysis project Ga0209430, IMG submission 184504) | Arctic peat soil microbial communities from Barrow, Alaska - Barrow Graham LP Incubations 11-33A (SPAdes) (version 2) | ecosystem: Environmental > Terrestrial > Soil > Wetlands > Peat...
TCAAACCTTTCCAATGCTGGAATCCTACCATTTGGTATTTACCCAATTTACCTGCCATAATTTATTGATTTAGAAATTTTATTTGTTTTGTTTATTAAGCGTCAATGTTCCATCCTTTTCCTATAAAGGATTCTGTATCTTCATCTACACCTGTAACAAATTTTAAATTACCATCAGCTCCTCTAGCAGTATTATTAAAGGTATTCTCAAGTTCTTTCAAACTTTTACCCACTTCCTTCTTTACTTTACCTTTTACTAGAGCGTCTAGGTTTTTAAAACCATCAGTTAATGTGAAGATTAATCCCAGATTTTTAATGAATTCAGTTTTATTCTCAGATTCATATTTCTATAAAGCTGTAACCAATTCACCGTCTGAGTTTTTAAAGACAGGTTTACTTATATTTTCATATATCTTTTGCCTAACTGTCTTATCAAGCTACAACTCACCAAAGAAATTCTTATCCTCTAAGATTGATTTCTTCAAATCATCTGCTTGTTTTTTTCTTGTCTAAGTATTCTATTCTTCCTGTTCTTTGGCTTCATTAATCAGAGCATTATACTCTGTCTTAAAGTAGTCCTTGTTACTGCTCAGAGCCTCTTTAGCATCTTCAACATCATTCCCAGCATTCATTGATTTTGTCACTTCACGCTAAGCCCTCTCTTTACTGAATCCCCTATTAAGGAAATCCTAATAAATCAATTGCTTTCTTAATGTTTCCCCTGCCTCTGATTCATCTGTAATCGTCTATTCACTAATAGAATCAAGATATTGCAAAGTACCTTCGTATTTGCGCACATCATCTTGTTCTACATTAGCATTCAAAGCATCATCTATTCGTTTCTACCTTTCATCAAATTTAGCCTAAATCTACTTCTCAGTAGCTTCAGCGAAATCTTCAGGGGTTTGAATCTTAGATACAATATCATCATCAAGGTCAGGGAAGATACCTTCTTCTTTCAAGGCTTTGGCTATGGAAGAGTAGAAGTTTTTAGGAGAAGAACTTACATCCTTGTTAGAATCAGTATCCCCCTTGTCCTCTTTATCTTCACCACCTACGCTCTCTGGTTTAGCATCAAACAATTGTTCAACGTCAACCTCAGTAGTTACTTCTTTTTCTTTTTCTTTACCCTCTTTGTCAGGTTGGGTATCCTCAATTCCTTCATCCTAAAACAGATCTTCAATCTCGTCTGCTTCAAGAATGTTACTTAAATCCAGTTCTTCCATTTTTTCTCCTTTAAATTTAAAACTTGAAAACAAAGGTAAGTAAAAATTCAATCCCTAACAATACACTAAGGATTAAATTTATACTCATATAAATTTTTTATTTATTTATACCTTCAAATAAAATGAATGATTCCTGTTTCCAGTCTTTTTTGATGCTAAATGAACCCATGTAACTCCAGTCTTTATATTCTTTTCAGCAATTAACTAATCAAATGAGATATGTAAATCCTTTAGAGCTAATAGAATCAAATTAAAAGACTCTTTAGTAGTCTTTCCTCTGATTCCCATATCAATAGCTGTTCCAGATAAATGTGCTGAAGTAGAAACCCCACCAACGGCTTTATTTAATTTAGGGCATCTATACCAAGAGGTTATATCAAACGGGATTCCTATCTTTGTTCTAATAGGCTACAATACTGTATCAGCAAACCAGTCAGCATCTTTTTCAATTAGTTTAGGCATTGAATTATCAATCTTCAATTGTATTGCTTTACTAGATCTGGTTGCTTCCTATGTAGTAAAATTATCGCTCAAATTCATATTCTTATGTTTTAAAAATACCTAATATTATTGATACTGCAGAAATTAATATAGCTATTGCGGCGGTTATAAATGTCCCCAGGTTTTTCATCCCCTCATCTTTCCCGGTTCCAGCGCTTCTACTTTCACTCAAACTTTTCAAGTCCGTTGAAATGCGTTCCAAGTTCTTGTTATAATTTTCTGCAAAATTATCAAATCGTTTTTCAGCAGCTATTTCAGCTTTTAGAACAGCCTTTTCGCTGGCAGCCATAGCCACATTAACAGCTTTTTCCTGAGCATCAAGTGCTGATTTAACAGCCTCCTTTGATTCCTGTGAATTTTTATTTATAAGTTTCTCCAATGCTTCATATCTATCCTCAAATCTTTGGTCAGAAATATTGATGATTGATGTAAAAAACTCTTTTAATCCTACCTGTTCATTCTTGTTTGAATTTGATTGTTCTGTTAATGCCATTGTTTTGTCCCCATTTTTATAAGTGTTTTAAAATTTTAAGATTAGTTTATTTGACGATCAATATGCCTAAAACTATCCCCGTACCCAATCCTATCCATCCTTTACTCTTGTTGAACCAATTGTTTTGTTTTGCTAATTGTTTCTTTAAGTCGTTATTTAAATCTTCTCTAACTTTCAATAGATCTACTTTACTTTTAATTGTCTAATCCTTTATAATACTCTCTTTGTTACAAGAGTCCCAACCAGTACTATCGGCGGTTAATGCTAAATCTAATTCATTAATTTCTTCATTCAAAGCATCATTCTCATCCTTTAGCCCTTTAACCTATTCTTGATAAGCTCCAACAATCTCTTTACAATCTGAACTTAAAGAGTCTCCATGTTCTGCTAAAAGACTATCTACATTATTCTATAACTTCTAATTCTATTTATCTAACTTAGTTGCTTTAACTTCCCACTAATCTGCTCGCTTTTTAGCAGCATCTACTTTGGCTTTCTCAGCTTTCTAAATGCTATCCTAAAAGATTATTAATTTTTTGTTATTTGCGTCTGTGATAGAGTCTCTAAGAGTTGCTGTAGCATTCTATAATTCTGTCTAAAAGAGTATTTGTTGATTCTGTTTGTAATTATAATTACTACAAGTAACTAGAATTAATGCTAACAATCCACATATCCCAATAACAATCCATTTCCAATATTTTTTTATAAACTCTATTGTTTTAATCATTTTTTCAAGTTTAAATAAATAGATAAAACGATTGATAAATATGCTACAACCTCAATCCACCAAGTGTGGTTTCGGTATTTTTTATAGTAAATTAATGCAATTAACAGTATCGTAGGTACGGCTACAAACCAGACATGAAAAATCATCCAAGCAAGAGCAACAGCAATACCCCCTTCTGCAAATGCTGAGTGGAAACCCTTGTCTGCTCCTGTTGCATCTGGAGCTGCCCCAACCGCACAAATCAATACCCCCGCTAGAAATAGTATACCATCTCCATTAGCTGCAAAAATAAGCGGAAAAGAATACCCCCATGTAGCAATAGTAAACATCCATCCGTCTATTTTCGTCAACCGATAGTAGGAGTCTGAAATGCTTCTCTGTATTCCATATTTTATCAGTACATAAGCCAGATAAGAAATAAAGACTACAAGTGAAATTATTAAGGATATCATAACGTTTCTATTTCTATAGGTTCAGAACACAACTCCTCCAACTCTTCCACACTCAAAGTAAATGGCCAGTACCCACCATCAAAACTGATATTCTTCTCCTCCCTGATAACAATATCTTGCTCATCAGTTTGCAAAAGGTTACAAAGTACCGTCCCACCATCATATATTTTTACGATTTCAGCCTCGTTGAAACCATCTATATCTATTGCTTTTATCATCTTATAGCTGTTTTTCGAGTTTAATACTAAATTTCATTCTGTCCGCTGTACCTGCTTTTGTACCATTTAACCTTACAATGTTGTCCGTATAGGTCTTTGGCTGGTCAATTGCGCCTGTGCTAATGTCTGCAATTGTCCCAGCTACTACGGTTTTACCCGTTAGCAGTGTAGCTTGTAGCGAGCCAGCAGCGTTAAGGAGTTGAGCCTGAAAAGCCGTTACACCAGTTTCACAGTCAGCAATCACATCCACAACTTTGTAACCCCACGGAATCACCACGTCGATATTTGTTCCTGTTGCAAAATTGGTTGTCAGGTAGTCGGTTTCGATTGTGCGGGATTGGTCGCCGTAGGGGGTGTTTCGGGCGAAGCGGAGAGAAAGACCACAACCAGATCCTGATGAAGCTAATACAGCATTAAGAGCCGCAATAGCCGCACTACCTCTCGATAGAGCATATCCGCGATATCCAGATACCACGTCATCAGTAGTAATAAACCCTGTATTCGAGCCAGCTTCTCTAAAAGTACCATCTGCCCCTCGTGATCCAGCAGCAATTGCGGAAAATCCACTCCTATTCGTGCCACCGACATTTGAAGTTGTCCAATAAACAAGGCCGTCCTTTTTCATCTCGCCACCGGCAATAGAAGCACCTCCCAGATACGCAATAATCTGGTCGTATTCTGCCTTACTTTGTACATGCCATCCTTTCGGAGCTAACAATGCGCTTGCATATCGGTTATAATGCTTCCCGTAAATTGCACCCAGTAATGGGTCGTTATTATACAGGCAATAGGCTGCTGCGGCTTTTTGTGCTGCTAAGGTTTTGACGTTTACGCTGCCTGATGTGGCGGCGTAGGTGGCATCGTAAATTAGGGTTGAGGAGTCCCAGCCTGCTTCTTTGATTGAGATGTTGTCAATAGACCCCGAAAAATCAGACGAAGGCACAAGCCAAAGTGTTTTATTAGTGTCAGTCGGGGTTGCTTTAAAGACCGTAGTTGTATCCGTACTTATAGAGGGGGAGGTGGGACTGGAACCTCCAAGCCGTATCAGAAGAGAACCCGCTGTAACCCCAGTTGTCACAACGGTTATGCTATACCATTTTCCGAGTGTTAAAAGATTTGGATAATAGGAGGGGGAAGTGTTGCCACTAACTTTTGTAAATAGTCCACCTGATATAGACCATCCAGTACCTTTAGTCCACCCTCCAGTGTCACTTGAAAAATCTCTATCCGCTACAGCTGTTATTAATTCCGCATTCCCATCCGTAGTCGCTCCCGTCACATTATTAACCACCGTCCCATCACTCGCCACAATATTTTCAGCATTTTGTGTCGTTATTTCATAACCGTTAATTACCACCGTTTCAGCGTCGGGGAAAACGGATTTAAGGAAGGCTGTTTCTTTAACGCTTTCGGCTTCGGAGCAGCGGTAAGGGTAGAGGGAAAGGTGGTAGAGGGTGCCGTCAAATTTATTGGCCGACAAATACACAATCTGTGAAAAGTTCATCGTATCACTTAAAGCGACTGTTACAATAGGTAATCCATTAACTTTAATAAGTCCTATTGCACCACCACCGTATTGAAATTCGATAGTGTTTTTTAATCCGCAATTTGCGGTATATGTCCCCGTAAGTAAGGCTATTGTTCCGTTGTGTAGAACTATAGTAGTTTCATTTATTATAAGGTAAGAGCCTGATCCAATAGCAATCCTGGCACTTCCTTTTATATTTGCTTTTAAAACTGCCCTTGCTGTCCATGAATCCGTCGCCAACTTTGTCAAAGCAGTCCCAAAAGTCAATACCCCCGTCTGTGTCTGACCTGCGACATACTTAATCCCTAAATTAGCCTTAGGGACAATAAAACCATCCAAAAACGGGTCAGTTGTTCCAGTAGCGTTTGTGGCATCGTTAGCATTAGGTGAAAAATCGTAAGCTTTTGTAACGAATTGATTTAGTCCAGAAGTACGGGCTTTGTACGCTCCTGAGGGTAAAAGGTATATTGAGGCGTTTTTAGCCTGTGATTCTGAATAAATGCGATCAATCAATTGCGCGTTAAGAGTACCACTGTCGGCAGTTACGCGTTTATTAAAGGCGATTGCGGGGTATTGGGCGGTTTGATCTGAAACAATAGAAGCATCCACTGCATTCAGATTTGTTATTAATGGAATATATGTATTTGTATATGTTGATGGAGCAGAAAAAGTCCGATAAACAGAATCTCCCTTAACAACTGTTGGAGTTCCTGTTAGCCAAGTGCATACCCCATCCACTCCAAAAATATAAGACCTAGTAACGCCTTCTGTTGGTGCTGTTGATAAACTAGTTAAAGTACCTACAGAGGCACCAAGTACAACGAGATCAGCGGCACTCATTTGCTATAATTGTACTGCCTCTGTTGCTGCATCAGCAGTAGGTACTACCACATTTCCTGTAAATGTTGGATTGGCTAATGTAGCTTTTAAATCTAATTGTGTTTTAACAGCATTTTCACTTGGTACATTTGTTGTACTTGTCCCAACTGTTTGTGAAACAGTAAGGGCAGTTTGATATGGACCTCCGCTTACAAAAGTTGAGCCATTATAATAATTCCAATATCCATTATCTAATGTGATATAAGTATATGCATGATCTGGATTAGCTACAATTAATGCTGCTAAATTAGCATAAGTCCCTTTTGGACTTCCTGATCCATATAATGTATTTAAATTTATTTCTTCAAAACTTCCACCCGATACTTCTCTTAATCCTTTTACATCTCCTGTTGCCATATAAATATTTATTTAGTTATTAAAAGGGGAAAGATTATTCTCTCCCCTAATTATTATATTGATTACCAATTTGTTGCTAAAGTCCAACGTGCCCATTTTGCGACTCCGAGAACTCCACCCACTGTACATATATAACCATAGTTTGCATCAAAGGATAACTGATTTAGAAATCCAGCACTAGTGTTCGTTGTAGGAGGGGCTGATAATATTAGATTTATAATACTATATGCACTCAGTGCTGTTATATTCCCAGTATTATTACGTCCAATTAGAGTACCAGAAGGAACATCGAATGCACTATAAGTTGATGCTCCCGAACCAACAATAATTTGATTTCCGGTAGCAGTAAATATATTTTTTGGAATTGCATTAGTTGCAAGAGTTCCTTGTGCTGAGGTAGCTTTTCCATCTAATTGTGTTTGAATTGCAGAAGTTACTCCATTAACGTAGTTGAGTTCTGTTACAGTTGCCGTAATACCATCAAGAGCATTCAATTCAGCAGCTGTTGCATTAACTCCTAAACTAATTAAAGTTGGTAGTGTTTGGTCACCAGTATTAGAACCACTTAAAGTAGTAATTCCTAACTTACTTTTTATTGTTGCAAGTGTTTCATCACCACTGTTTGTTCCACTTAAGTTACCTAACTTCGTCAAGTCAGCAGCAAACACGAATTTGTGTGTGGTTGCATCATCAACTAAATCATCGGGTGTTAATGTAATATTTGCTGATAAAGCTTTACCATTGATAGTTCTTGTTGTAAGTACAGCCCCATCAATATTAGTTTGTTGAATTGTAAAATCAGAATTAACATTACCTGAACCTATTCTATCAACTACAACCATTACTAAATCACCAATTTCACTCACAACCCCCCTAATAGTACCCGCTTCAATTACCCTATATGTCCAACCTGCATTATAGGTTGTGAGTGCATTAAATGCAGCAATAGTAAGAGTTCCCCCTGTACCAATTGTGCCCTTGAACAACATTGCATCATTTGCAGCAAATAATCCATCTGCATAAGTTTTAACAGCTTTTACTGAAGGGTACTTTACGTCACTTGCAGCATCAGTTGCTACACTAGTGGATTTGTTGTCCATATGTTCTGCACCTGAATAATTGAGTAGACTAAATTTTGATATCCAAGCTAATCCACTCGGTGCAATATCATCAACGCTAAGAAAATAAGCACCTTCAGCACCCCCAGGAGAAGCCAATGGAACAATATCTCTTGCACCATTACTAGTCAATAAAGACCCTTGTGTCAAATTAATTGTTTTCTCAGAGAATTCAGTCCCAGCTAGTGAAACATTTTGTGTTAAAATTAAATCATATTGTGCCATAATTTTTTATTTTTCATTTGTTTATTTGTTTTATTTTAATCCTTAAAGTACAATCTAAAAGGAATACTTATATTCTCTTTTGATTCTATTGCTAATTGAATTACTGTTAATAGATCTTGAGTGGATAATATTACTCCACAAAACAAACCACTATCTTCAGTTAAAGTCTTAATCTTGTTTTCAACAGACTCAACTAATTGTTTGTCTTCCTCATCTGCTTTAATCTTTAACTCTTCTGTTTCTTTTACTTTTTGTAATACAATTTCAAGTTCTATTTTAGCTTGTTCAATTGCATCCATTGCCAATTTTAATTTCTTTCGTGCCATTATTTTGTTGTTAATATATTTAAAAATTATGTTCTACATATGATAAATTTTTTCCAAATTGCATTTGCTGCATCTCCAGATTCTACACATACATATAAGTAATCATCTGTTAGTGATATATTACTAATAACTCCAGCATCTCTACCAGTGATTTTTTCACCCTCTGTCATTGTTACAATGGATAAATCCTATATAAAGATTTCTTCCCAACCATCTAAGCCAACAACCTACAATGTATATCTCCCATTCTTTAAAGTTAACCATAATACATTTATATTATCAGGAGGGGTCTATGATAAAACTATTTTGTCAAAAATCTTCGCCATTTTATTTATTTATTGTTTTCTTTTGTATTTTCTTAATAGCCAAATCCTTCTCCTTTAATTGCACCTCATCATTGTGTACTTGTTTGTCATGTGCCATTTTGATGTCGAACTATCTGATTTTTTCATATAGTGCATCCTTATCTTTCTAGGAGTATTCTTCAGGTTCTTGAATTCCATCATCAACTTCTTCTGTAGACTATGCACCCATGTGAGCAATTAGAAGTTTAGTTTCATTGTCTCTAATATTAGCATCTTCTTTCTATTGAAGTTCCTTCATCTTAAATTCATTCTACATTTGAAGTAACTATTGTTGACTCTATTGTTCGGCCTATTGTGCTTGTGCCTATCTTTCTTGAATGGACTTCTCATCCTTTTCAATAAGTCTTTGTTTCTCAGAGATAGAACTAGAACTATACAGTTTCATAATTGTTGAGAATGAAAGTGTTTGATTCTATAGAGCGGCTTGAGCAAGTGTATCCATTTTAGCTTGTAACTATTGCATTCCATTACTATTATCTACTACCAATCCATAGTCTGATTCAGCAAATTCATCTCCATCAATGTCCATCATTTTCATGGAACCATCTGATAAGATATATTGGAACTTCTTACTTCTTCCCTTTAGAGCAATCTTGGCTGTTTCTAAAAAGGATTCAAGAACTCTTTTCTTAACATCTTCATGAATTACAAACAACCATTCAGTTATATGCGAGGATTGCAGATTGGATCTTTCAACTCCCCCAACAGTTTCTCTATTACTAACCTATCCTTCTCTCTGTGGGGATATACCAGCAACCTCTCCCATTTCCATTTTAATGAATGCTAAAAGGTTTATTTGCTATTGAATGTAATTACCCGTTTCTGCATCAATCACTCCATTAGAGGCATTATTCATGGCTCCTGCAAGTTTTCCTGTAGCAGCACCTATATTCCCTTCTTTAAAACTATCCGTTACAGAGATGTGATTTACTTTCGCATAATACATCCACTTCTCAACATCCCATCCTTTAGGAACTTTGGCTAAGTCAAGGGAAACAATTTTACCCCAATTGGCCGCCATTGCTTTATTTAATCTATCATGTATAGCATCATATAAGTAGTTGAATGGTTTCATCATATCTACTAATGAGAAAGGTCTAGCATCATTCAGATTATATATAGAACCCACAATACCAAAATGGCATCGAGATGGGTTACTTAATCTGTTGTATTGAATTATTCTAGGACGCATATTTACATAGATGTCGTCACCTATCTTAGTACCTTCCCACGCTTCATTGATGTAGTAAATTGATTCCTCTTCACCCATATCCTTATTTAACTCATAAGTCTCTGGATAGAAGGTAAATACCTCTGACCCATCTTGAGGATCATAGGATTTAACCTTTTTAATTTTTCTTTTAGACTTCCAATACATGCGTATAACTCTCAAGTTACCTGCCAAATCGTATGGAAGTAATGAATTTGAGATGGAATCAGAGAATAGATTCATTGGATCAAAGTAGAATCCATTACTGGATAACTCTTCACCAACCATGTTATTGTTTACATACCCAAATCTTTCATCAATATTATCCATTGAATCTACTGCTGCCTAACCCACATGATCGGGCATCTTATCAATATAATCAATATCCTTTTTAGTTAATACGTCATAGAATGTATCAATTACTCTACCAGGACTCCAATAGTCTTCTAGGAGAATAATATCAGCATCTTCAATTCTATTAGAATATCCAGATTTAAACACTCTGATTTTCAATGGATTAACCCTTTCAAGAGTGGGTTCACCTCCTATAATATCACATTGATAAATTTCTTCACCTGTAATCATACCATCCATGAATCCTTGATTGAATAAGAAGGGTATATTATATTCCTTCATGTAGTGATTCAATAGAGCATTCCCTCTGACTTCTCTCATATCCTACCAGTCGTACATGAAATAGTCATTCATTTTAGCTAATGACTAATCATATTCTTCTTGTCCCTATGATTGATCTGAAACTAATTGCTATAAATTCTGTACAATCTATTTCTTTTTATTTTCTTCAATTTCAGAAATAGCATTAGGATTGGTCACAACAACTTTGAAATCAAATAATCGTTTTGATTCCTCACCCCTAAGTACATTCAGTTTTGAATTGATTATAGGGTAATGTTGAATTTTGTCTGGCACATAACCAGCTCTCACATTTTCTGGATTCAGAACTAATTCTAAATCAGACATATGTATCTTACCATTCAGTAAATCATAATTGATTTTCTTGTGGATGACAGTCTTTCTTACAAGACTGTAATTAAAGAATGTTTTTGAATCGGCCCATTGGACACATTTTTTGCGCCATTCTTTATTCTTCTTGCTGAAGGGTAACTATTGTGGTGGAAAGTTTACTATACCAGACATACTATATTATTTTGAGTCTATGCAAAATTAGGTAAAAAATACAATATATGCAATACTATAAATTTTTTATTTATACACATGCTTACTTTTTATTAAATACATCTCCAAATCTCTAATCATAATTCACTTTAAAGAACTAATCATTTCCTAAATAACTAGATTCTGATTCATCTGAACGTGAAGATAAGAGATTACCATTATACATAATCATTTTATCCTCTCTTAGTAACATCAACATAATGTTAGAGGAGACTCTATCAAAGTTACCTTCAGAGTTATATCCTATAAGTTCTTTAATTAAGGCCCTACATCTTATATTGAATAGATTAGGCATAGTAACTTCCTGTTCTTCTCCATCAATTAATTCAACTCTAATTATAGGTTTCAATAACCAATTTCGTAAAAGAGTTCTTCCATATGCATTTATAGGAGCTGTAGCCACAGTGCCTTTAGCTTTATTTCCAAATGCACTTCCTTTAATCATATCTTTATCCTTTAAGAAATCAAGTATATCTGTCAATAAATATAGACTATTCATCCTTGAGAAATAAGCAAACAATCCCTTTTTATTATTTTCATAATTCATTCTACCATTGTAGAATAGGCAGAGCCGTCTAGCCATCTCATAGAAGTCATCAGCATACTATGGTCTACCAGTATATTCAGCAACGTAACAGTCTGTCCATAAGTCTAATACAAATATAGAACCTAGAGATAGTGTATCAGCAGCATCATCATCATACGGGTCAGCGCTTAGTATATATCTATTAGCAAATATTTTACCCTATTTATCTTTCTCAGGCATCTTATAAATCTCTAAAGCTCCATGAATCTTATTGTCCTTATGAGGAAATTCCCTAATAGGCTATTCATTTCCAATCCTAAATTCAATTTCCCCAGTCTTACCTAGTGCTAATTCACCTACAAACACATCATCATATTCTCTAGGATTAGTGTCTAATTGAACTAATCTCTCAGTCAAATCCGCCATTGGAAACATATTTGCTCCAACTTTAACAATAGCCTCAGCAGGGGTAATTGGAATTTCAGCAATGGTTTTAATAATTGTATTGGGATCAGATGAATTGTATTTAACCTTGAATCGATTCTTTAGGATCTATATAAGAGCACTAATCACATCAGATACTCCATCTTTATTCATACAGCCCTTCCTATTAATATATCCAGGAAAGAAAAATACAAAGTCTTTACGTCCTTGATTGAATTTGTCAAATACATTTGGGAGTGCATACATGTTATACCCCTTTGGATTATACATAATTTCCTAAGCCCCAGCAAAATCAGATTCATCATCCCCTGCAGTACCCAACATATAGATCTATCCAAATGCAATATCACCCTCTTGTACAGATGGAAGTAGTACATTATACAAATCCAATAGTCTGGGGAATGTACCCATTTCTTCAATAAGGATATCACAAGCACGTTTACCACGTAACTTAGACTCATCGTCATTAGAGGATACACCAATTACTGAATTAAGAGTTCCTTTTTCAATACCTAATTCAGCATCCTTATAACCCATTCTCCAAATCATATCCTACATACTATCTCTAAGACGTTTCCTAGGAAACTAAGTGTGTTCTGCACAGAAGTCCATCATAGGTACAAACTTGCTTAGAGTACCATCTTTACCAGACAAATACTCCTTACTAGAGGCAGTGATTACAGACATTGTATTTTTATAAGCAATATCATTCTCACCAATTACTATGTTGTGGGCTAAGATTGATGCAAGACAATAGGATTTGGATTTACCACGACTAGCTAATTCAGCACAATGTTGACCTCCTTCCCAATTGTTGTATAAACCCCCATTCTTAGATTGATCTTTATAGTGGAATCTCCAATAAACTCCTTCCCATACATGAGGAAAATCTTGTATACGATTAGCTCTTTTAGTACCTTCAATCATCTCTGCAAGCATAATGGGAGAATAATTCAGGTAGAAATACATTAATCCTGTTATCCACTCTCCATCAGATTCTCTTACATATCCATTCCAACATCTATCTCTTTCCTATCTAATCCACTTCCCAAATTCAGAATTGGGACTAGCATTAGGTTTAAGAGTAGTTAGAACTTGATGCTTCTTAAAGAATAGTGCTGTTGGTCTAAAGTAATCCATATCCTATAGAATATGTGGATTAACCAAATCAACTACAATTCGTCCCTATTTATCCCTGGGTCTATCCTTAGCATATCCTCTTTTAGGATCAATTAAAGTTCGTATAAAGGGTACATTATTAATCACATCAATCAACTAATCCTATACTTCCTATGGGAGTGTAGAGAGTAGTTCATCAGTAATTTCAGTCTAATATTTATTAACTTGTATATTCATAATTAACCATTTAGTGAATCCTCAAAGATAGACTTCTATCCTTGGCCTCGCATTTTACCAATCTCTCTAAGTTCAGATGCAATTGCTTTTTCAGCCTCATCTAAATCCTTAGCTAAACTAGGTATTTGTTTAATTGTAGCAGTAACTGTATTTAGGGTATAAATAAGTTTACCCTTTTCATCCTTTTCTGTAAGATCAATTTCTCTAAGTAATATTCTTAATTTATCAACTGCAAATCGAGTATCCTCTAAAAGAAGCACAGAAGTTGGTTTAAAACTAGTGTAGAATGCAAGGGCTTCTTCAACCTATTTGTCTGGTTTCCAGTTATTTGGCAATCCTTCTCCTTCTTTAATTGCATTCTTTCTATCATCTTCATCCGTGATATATTGGTAGTCACTTCTAGGATCAGCAAAGAAATAAATATATGCTAATTCTAAAAGAGCGGTATCTTTATTTACACCTCTATCTCGATTCCAAATCTATCGAAAGGGTTTTAACATTAATGCTTCAGGTTCAATTGTAATTTTGAAACCTTCGTAGCGAAATAATTTAATCATTTTGTATAATGTAAAAAAGCCTGTTAAGTTAATAACAGGCTCTGATTATTAAATAATAATACTCTTTTTAGGTGGAACAATTACCTTTTGAACCACTGGTTCGGGGTCGGCAATCTCTTCAAAATCTTCCACAATAAACTCTATATCACGATCCTGTAATAGAAGATATTGAATATCATTCATTGTAACTACATCAAAGTTGTAACTAGTCGTTACATTGTCCCCTAATACACCATCTTGTAGAGATCCTTCCTTATGCTTTTTAATAGCAAATCGGGTTGGATTAATACATACTAAATCTCCTATTTTAATTTCTCGTACAGCCCCTCCAATTGCAATAACTGTTTGATATTCCTTTAGTCCTGTTTTTGTTTTTGTGGGATCTATAATACCCCCGGCTGTGTATCTATCAGCATCATACTTGTCCATACTCGTCACCAGTGCGGTGAACATGGGTTTGATTTTCTTTATCTTTAGCATCTCTTAATTCGTTTAATATTTCGTGTCTCTTTTTTATTTTCATCATTCCTTCCCAAGTGCAATTAAAATTGCCCAAAGAGGGTAAATTAAAATTGGTTCTTAACTTAGAGAATTCCTCTTCAGTTAAATCTTCTTTTAATGGTAAAGCCTTTATAGTCTCTTTGATAAACTACCAATAAGACAGATAAGCCTTATTTACTTCATCTACTGGTATATTTAATTCTTTTGCAACCTAATCAAACACTTGGAAGTAGTTCATTTTAATTCAAAAAGTATTAACAGTTTAAAAACCCCCTCATCCTCCTCTATAGAAGGAATAAATCTAGGATTAATCTTATTGTCTATAATAACTTTACCTTTTCTCAGTTTGCCCATAATCACTTGAAAATGAGCAAGACTTATCTTACATTCCTCTCTAACCTTACGTTTAGTTTCATCACTCATAGTAACTCTATCTAATATGTCATTATCTTTAATCACCTTACTCAAGGCATGTCGCTCTTTTACAAAAGCCGTGATAACATCAATTTCTCTCTCAGTTAAATGATGAAAGGGTTGTAAGAACTCAAACCAATATCTAAAAAACTTACCATCTATGGATGTAGGAATGCGCACTACATTGTTAGCATTCTTACTCATGATTCTTATACAGTTTTAGGTTCTACTTGAGGTTGTTCCTCTGGTAGTGTAATGATTGTACTAATTTCTGCAGCAGATGTTGCTACAAATTCAGGTAGAAAATAATCAGAGAATTCCAATACTTTAAACAAATAATCTAAACGTTTGAATGCATTTGTCATATTAGTTTCTTGCAACTGTGTATACAATTTTTTAGACTGTTCACTTAGTTGATGAGCTATGTTGTTTAATTCCTCATAAGACATTTTTTCTTCCTTTGCCTCTTTAACTTCTTTTGCCATATTATTTTTTATTTAAAAATTTAAACCCATGTTTTTGTTCATAAGCAGTTTCCCACTCTAAAAAATTCATTTCTGCTGTGTCGGTGTTTCCACAATCATCACAGTAATCAGTTTCATCAATTATTCTTATAGCTAGAGATAAACAATTCTTACAGTATGTTACTGGTTCAAGATTGTAATCTGACATTCTCTAAATGCTCTATATACCTTCCATATATTTGTTTCTTTAATTCGTTAGTTACTCTGCTATGTATTCCTATTCTCTTACTACTATTACCCCTATTATTGAAGGGTTTGTCTGGAGCAACTAATCCAATATCAGTTACATGCCCTCTTCTGATTGCTCTATTAACTGATTTAAATTTAGTTATTGCTTCAAAGGTCTTTAGTCCTCTAGTATCATTTAAATACTTCTCAAATTCTTCTTGAGCCATTAGTTCTCTTTCAACTACTTCTTCTTCCATTATTTAAAGTATATGAGTGTATATGAACCTTCTCCTTCTCTTATCACTTGAAACAAACTCTCTTTACTAAGATTGTTTGCATTTACAAAATCACATATTTCCCTATATGTATTTGCTTGAAATACTTTCATTTTCTACTCTCCCATTGCCATATTAACCTTTACAGAGTTTAAAGAGATATGTGAATTTATTCAAATCATGAATAAATACTTCTGTTTCACTTCTAATTCCAGACATCTCTGCTTTGACTTCAAGTCCATCATAGAAGGTATTAACCTTTTCCTTTAAACCTTCCAAAGTAGATAGAGGATCAATGTGTGAGCAAGGAACCCCTGAAATTACATTAGGAGCCATCTTACCATATATACCCATACAGTCTTCTGCAATAGAGTCTTGATAACTATCTATAGTTCCTAAGAGTTCATCCAATTTAACATGTATGTTTAAACCAAATGCTGCCCAATGCAGATTTTTAATTTTGGTTTTGTATCCCTCTAGGATGTTGAGGTAATTAATGAAGTAACCTACTCCTGAGTTGACCAATTCTTTTTCCTAGTATTCGCTTATTAGTGTTTCCATTATTTAGGAATTCTTGTTATTAATGATTTCATTTTTTCTTTTGATAAAACATTCACTCTACCCCTACTTACCGCACCACATTTGCATCTAAATAATTCATATTTAGCAGTTTGAGTATAGTGGAATCCATCCATTTTTGTTAGATAAGTACTACCACAATTAGCACAAACAGGTTCATTAGAGTCAATGTACATACCTACATTAGGATGATTTTTAATCCAGGGTCTTAATTTGAGGTAGACTTCTTCAAGGATTGCAACATCCTTTTCGTTGTATACATTCATATATGTAAGAGATTCTTGATCTCCATCCATACACTTAGACCATAATTCAAATCCAGTGTGTAACTTATGGTCAATCCCAAAGTATCCTGCAAGAGCATCTAACTTATTAGAACTGAATCCAAATTGTTTTTTTACAACTTGCAGAGTATCAATCTGTTGATAAGGTTTAGTAGGGTTCAACCCATTGAGTAAGAATCTACTGTTAATTTTAGGTATATCAAATTTCATACCATTATGAGCGATTATAATATCAGCTTCATTCATTATTTCCCATAAGGATTTCATAATCCTACAATCATCTTCTACTTTAACTTCTTCGGGAGTTAAAACATCTGACATTATTTCCACAGAGAATAACCATTTAGCTGACCAAGAGATACAGAACCATTCTCCTATAGTTTGATCTAAATAAATATTTTGTTGCCATCTACCCCATACATAAGCTTTTAGAGGAGAGGTTTCAATGTCTAGGATTAGAATCTTAGGTATATGCGTTGTCTCTTTTCTAATTGACTTTTTAGCTAAATAAATAGTATCTCTTGTAGTCTTAAAAATTCTTGCCAATGAACCAGCACCCATATTCAAAAGATAAGGTTTCTTATTCATTGCTTCAATTACTTGTTTTAATTCTGCCATTTTATTTTTTTAATTCTTCAGTTTTTACTTCAACTACTATTGCTTGTTCAGCAACCGGTGATTCTGAAACATTTTCTTTTGTTTCAACTACAACTACCTTATCAACTACAGGTGGTTCTACTTGAGCAAACAAGAATGTTGATATAGAAGTAGTTGCAAAAGTTACAATACCAACAACCATAATTAGAGTTGATTGTAATCCAAATGCAGCACATGCAGCAATACCTGCTCCTAAAGCTACAGAAATATCTCTAAAAAGTTTAGCCCATTTCTTATATTTATCAGGAGTGGGGGCTTGAAGTCTTTTAATTACATTCATATTCAATTTATTTAATTGGAGCCTTTAGTAGGAGTTGAACCCACGACAATCGCCTTACAAAGGCACTGCTCTGACCACTGAGCTATAAAGGCATTTCCCCACGACTTTAGCTTTGGGGACTCTACATGCGCTCAACACCATGTATCAGCTAACTGGGGTCCTGTCTAGAATGGCCCAGTGCACTCAACTACGTTTGCTAGCGTTGACTAGTAGAGGTTAGGTTGGTACAATAAGAGAGGGGACTACGGAAGCACTGCTGCTCCCTAGCAAGTTTTATTATTTAATGTGGAGTTCCTCATACTCCATTACAGTTTTTATCCCCTCTTAAGATTTTTAATTTAATTGGTTGCCCCACCAAGATTTGAACTCAGACAAGAGGATCTAGAGGCCTCTGTGCTACCGTTACACCATAGGGCATTATTAAATTATCGTACTATAAAACACTCTTGAAGCATCTTGTCCTTTTCAGAATCAGAATAACTCTTCCATACTTCAAAGAAGTCTACTCCATTTTCATTGAAGAAAAGTGTGTATTGATCCATTGTATTAGAGAAGTATACTTGTCCTTTAGAGAAGCCAAAAGTACATTCCTTCAAAAACTTTTGAACTAATTCTTTTTTATAGTCACCTAATTGATAAATTCGTTCTTTTAGAATTTCATTGTAGTGACTCATAACTCTTGCTTGCTCTTTTAATAGACTCTGTTGATTTGGTGTGCCAGTTAGAAAAGTCTTAGACTCTAGGAATGATAATAGTTTATTCAACTTATTCTCAAGTTCTTCTTGTTCAGTAATTAGACGTGATTTGAAATCTTCCATATTTCTTTGTTTTTAATAATAATACAAAGATAAGTAAAAAAATCCAGACTACCAAATATTTTGACACTTATTTTTAAATTATTTTTATTTTTTACATATATTAGGACTACCAGTCATATAAGTAGTCATTCCTGGTTCTCTTATTTGTTCTCTATTAGATTGACACATGGGACATTTACACCCACTATCAATCACTCTACCCTCTCCTTTGTCATAGTAAAGGGTAACATTGTTTTCAATCATTGTAGTCTCATAGAGAGAACATTGATTGTTTAGGCATTTATATATCGGCATATTATTTGTTGATTAAAAAAGCCCCTCTTGGTAGAGAGGCTGTTTGTTTAGAGTTTTTCAAATGTTTTACCCGAATCAGTCATAATGAAATAGCTATAATTTCTATTAATATTATTTGAACATACAAAGAATGTAGTTCCATTATTTCCATAGATAATAGATTCAACACCCAATTTATCTTCTGTTGGCCAATCTTTTAATGTTTCTTCAAATTCTTTTGAACATCCCTTTTTTATATGGGAATATGATTCTCCTAGTTCAAAGTTTTCAATAACTGATTCAAAAGGAATCTTTTCATTCTCCCGCGTTTCTTCGATAATTCTTAATGTATACATATATTTATAAATTTATTTTTGTATCTGATTCGCAGTACAGATACTTAACTGTTCATTTCCAATTGATATTATCTTTTTTCACATTCCATACATGAACAGCAGTAGTTACTCCTTTATCATTCTTAAAGGATTTAAACTCATACACTTCTTTTTCCTTCTTTACTTTCTTCTCCATTGTTTTTTATTTTTCAAATTAGGTGTGTTGTCAACGTATTTATCAACTTCTTTAAAATACTTTTTCATCTTATCATACTCATCTTTTCTAATCCAACTCCCTGGAATTTTGGTAAATGGATTTGGTGATAAGATTGTATCGTGATCTGATTTTGTTTCCATTGCTTTTAAATAAAATCGTTTAACTTCTTAAATACTTTCATGAGATCTTTCATCTCATCATTTGTATATCTTAAAACTCTGTATCCTATATTCTCTAGAAGAAGAGTTCTATATGCATCTTTAATTGTTTGTTCAGGTGTTGTATGATACCCACCATCAATCTCTATTAGTACCTTAGTGCCTTTAATAGCAAAATCAGCAATATAAAATTTCTCTATGAGAGAACCTTTATACAAGTAGACTATTTTCTGTTTCTCTAAAGGAATCTTAAACTTAGAGAGAAACTTATAAAATACTTCTTCAGCTCCTGTAGAATTATCTAATAGCTTTTGTCTATTCTCTTCAGCTACTCTCCTGTAAAAGGTATTATTATCTTCTTTGATAGGTTCTACTTGTTTTGGGGTCGTGCCCGTAAGAGATCCTTTCTTTAACTTAAACTTCTTTACATTCATTCTTTTCTAACTTATTTTGCATAAGAAGTCCTAGGCAGGGTTTCTCAATCCTACTAGACACAACCTATTGGTTTATTAACTTACAACTTCGTAAACCCCGTCTTCATCATTTCTGACTATCCCTCTGAGAACTTTATCCTGTACCTTTTTGCAACTGCTTTGGTGTCTCAAATTTACTTATAAATAAGTCATTTTCGTTTGTATCGGTGACATCTCAACATTTAAGTTTACAAACCGACTTCTGTTCCTTTTCTACAAATCCTCTTCAGTCTGTATTATAGGAAGTAATGATTAACAGTATAATCATCAAACTTTCGCAAAGGTAAAACTAATTTTTTAAATATCCTAATAAATAAGTGATTTATTTATATCAATATAAATTTAATTGTTTATTCTATCTTTTACTAATACTACAAAGATAAGTATTTTTTTCGAGACTACCAAATATTTAGAGGATTATTTTTGAGAAATTTTAAATTATTTTTTTAGAATATTTTTAAAAGTTATTTTTATGGGTGGATGTGTAGGATAAATTATTTTTTAGAAAATATTGCTATGAGTGTAGGTAACTATAGATGAACCTCCCCACCACAAAAACAAATTGGGTCATCCCCCCGGCATCAAATCCAAACAATCCAATTTAAACAATTCAATCATTCCAAATTAACCTTAGAAGCAAATCCCTCATTACCTATCTCTCAGGCACTCATAATGTCTACTACACCACATAACTAATAACATTAACCCTTAATACATACACCTTATGTACAATCTAACCCTTATTAACCTTGATACTTTAGTATTAAGCAATCTATTAAACACATCATCTAAGGCAATGCTAATTGCTAAGTTAGTCACTTACCTTACTGAATTAGGCTTAACAGAGAGTACTGTTGTAATATCACACAAGGATGGTGTATACTGTCTTATGTTCTATCATCCTACACTCAATGCATTCTGTGTATTGAAGTTGAGTAAGATTTAACAGATATACTGAGTTCATACAGGGTAAGTACATACTTACTTTGTGTGGACTTACTTATCAAAAAATCCCCGACATGCTACTGCATGGCGAGCATATGTAAGTGATTAATAATTACACCTATATTATATAGCGTTATAATGTAGCTCTTATAGGATTAATAAATAAATCTATGCGCTTTACTAAATTGCCTTATTTATCTTTTTTCCCCTACAGGAGACACTTACCTCACATACACTTACTCTGTTTAAATTCCACCTGGCTCCGCTCAATATATCTGCTTAAATTTGTGAATGTTTTGTACTGGTTCTATAGCTCGCTTCGCTCGCCTAAATTTTCCACTTTAACAATTTAAAGAAGCAAATCCCTCACTCCCTTTCCTTCAGCCCGCACCTAATTCGAGTTAGTAGGTGCAATCAATGCAATATTGCAAAATAAATCCTTTTAATAAATTAGAAATCATGGTTACTCCTAAATTCGTTTTAACCGCTTCCAAACCTGCAAAAGCAGATTCAACTAAGTTGAAATTTCATGCAACAATGAGTACAGATTCTTTCAAAGAATCTTATACTGATGCCGCTGGCATCGGTGTTTTCGTTAATCCTAATGGCAATAAGCATCCTAAGGGATACTTCATGGCTTGGAAGGATTCAGATGGTGTTGCACATAATGGAGCAGTGAGTCCTAAAATCACAGCCCAAGAAGAATTTACTAACCCAGTGATTAGTATCGTTTCAACTCCAGAAAAACCTGACGAATTATTCGTCGTGATGCACAATGCAGCTGACCTGCAAGACAACAGCATCATCAATTTCTAAGCACACAATTGAATCACATCGCAACTGTACTCGACAGTTGTGGTGTTGATTTAGTTTAATGAAGCAAATCGTTCATAATTAAGAGGTTAACTTTTAATCATGTATATTTTCAACAATGTATATTTTAAATGTGTGCCCCAGTGATGAAGGTGCTTTGAAAGAGAAGTTTAATAGTTTTAAATACATCCACCAGACTATTAACACACATTTATTATATACTTAAGTAGTTGTGTGTGAGTGTATTATACCACATCCCCCCATTCCAAACTATAACTTATAGTTCTATTTTTACCCCAACACACCGCATCAATAAACTAAATTTACCACAATCATGCCAAACTATACCCTTAAAGATGCCACAACTAATGCCCTTTTAGATGCATCAATGGACCCTGAATATATACTAAATCTACTCCTTTCTACTCCAAACTCTATCATTTATGACATTGATGATAAACCATTCATGTATAATATGTAATTTAAACCCTTTAATAATATGGAAGCCCCTATTCTTGCATTTATATTTACTATATTCATAGTATTTATAATTCTCATACCTTGGAATAGTATACTTGATATACCATTCAATTGGTTCATCTCCAAAACTAAATATAAACAATACCAATTTGATTATATCTCATCTAGAGTACTTGGAGACAATAAAACTATAACAGCTTGGTTTAAAACAGATCAAGAAGCTTTCTCTTATAGAGATAAATTATACAAACGCACTCATTATTATTTCCCAATAGTAGCTATTAATAGACCTTATTGGAAAATTATACAATCTCCTTATCACAAGATTAAATAAACCCTTTTAATAAATAGATATTATGACTAAAGAAGAACTTGCTAAAAGAAAAGAGATCACAAATAAAGCAAATGAAATAATAGAATATAAAAAGTATTTAAAATTATGTTCTGATGCAGATATTTGTCCTAATGATGGAGCAGATTTAAAACTTGAGGATAATTATCAAGAAGCTTCATGGGTTCACATCTATTGCCCAAAATGTAATTTTAAAGAAAGACATCATTACAACAGAGATTGTGATGATTATTAATTCTTTATAAAAACTTATCACCTTCACAATACTATTTCTTTCAACACTAATAGTATTACTCTCATAACTTAACATTTGCTATTATCTCCGATTTACCATTGGAGGGCTTAGGATACTATCTGGTGCATACTTGAAAAGAGAAATGGTTAAATCCAATGCAAATAAGTCAGATCAAATGTTATTTTAACTCTTTTAAAATAGATTTACTAATTTAAAATCCTTTAGACATTATGAAAATTCTCATAGGCATTATTTTATTTATAGCCATTATAGGATGGACTACTAATAATAACACAACCTCAACGAATTTAATTATTCTATTAGTACTTGGTATTATAAGTTTAATTATTTATGGCCTTAAAAAACTCTTTAAATAGATTTATTAATTTAAAAACTTAGATATTATGAATACAAAAACTCCTTATACCCTTACAATTGATATCCCCACTGGATATGAAATTGACAAAACCAATTCAACATTTGAAAGAATTGTGTTTAAATCCCTTACTCCTGTTTTACCTAAAAGATGGAAAGATATTAAAGATCTTAAAGGATTCTATGTTTTAAATGAAACTGGGTCAACCGCATCATTTAAATATGATGGTGATATACATTCTAAAGATAAATGTAGAGATGTTTGGCCCACTCGTGAATTAGCAGAAGCATCTATTGCATTAGCACAACTCTGTCAATTAAGAGATATGTATAATAACGGATGGATTGCTGATTGGAAAAATGGCGAATCAAAACACATAATATACTCAGACTACTATGTTCCTACAATAGGTATGAACTCAAGTGTAGCTCATGTATTAGCATTCAAATCCTTTAAACTCCGTGATGAATTCTTCACCAATTTCAAAGATCTCTTAGAGATTGCTAAACCTTTACTCTAATGTTAGGTGCTGATTGTATCATAGGATACTTATTATTAGCAATGTTGGTATATATAGGAGGCGCAGTACTATTTGCCTTTATAATGCTGTTACCTTGCTATTCTAGTAAATATGATGAACCTGAACACATGTTTGTGTGGCCTTATCTTATTTTTATATTTATTCGCTTTTTACTCAATAGATTAATTAATAAATTAAAACAAACTCAGATGAATTTTAAAATTCTTGGAAAGGCTATGGGCTATATGTTCATGCCAACATTAGGTGTATTATTGATGTTGCTAATTGGTTTCTTTGATCCATTAGCTATGTGGAACTTCATTAAGTCTGACAATGGTTGGGCTGTAACTGTTCGTATCATTCTGTTTCTTGCTGAAATAATATTAATTGTTGTATTATATTTCACATTTCTTGAAGAATGGGAAGAAGAACAAAAAACAATTGCAAAAGAAAAAGCCTTAAAAGGTGAAGGAAAAAATCCAAATATTATAGCAGATTTGACTTATCGAAATGAAATACGCCAATTATTCAAAAATGTAAATGATAGAGATTTATATCACCAATATAAAACTGAATCAGAAGATGTCATGATTATTGAACGCAAAAAATATCAAGCATAATGAAAAACTTCAAACTCCCTCTCAACATTAAAATCTTTGGTGGTATATTCATCATTGGTTTATTAATGTCAATGTGTACAGGTACATATACTGGTTTCACTGGATTATACAATCAAACAGTTGATTACAAATTGGAATACAAAGCTCTTGAACAAAATCAAGTAACTACGTATGACAATTATTATCTTGCTTATATGGAGAAATCCAATGTTGCTGATATCAATAAGGAAACATTCCTTAATGTAACCAGCATAATTATGGCTGCAAGAACAGATGGTCAACAGGTTGCTTGGAAATGGGTTCATGAAAATCAACAGATTCCATATAGTGAATTTACATCATTTTATAAAGATTTAAGTACATTTGTAGAATCAAGATTTAAAGAAAACAATACTATTGAACGAAGTAAACAAGATGTTGCTAAGAAACACAATATATTGATTACTACATTCCCTGGAGTCATATACAACTATTTCATTAATATTCCACAATTGGAGTATAAGAAAGGATTTGTATCTGATGCAACAAAAGAACTATTCAATCAGTAATACAGCCCTATTAGGCTGAGTGCAATCCAAAACATTTCTCTACATTCGCATATACATGCTTTCAATAGAGATTTACCGTAATGGTCGGTCAAATTAACAAAATAATTACATGACGACTCAGAGATTCCTGGGGGTATGATAGGCAATACTACTGGTTATTAGCTATAAATCCAGTGAGCTAAAAGTATATACGAAAATTAATTAATCGCTAGCATATATTAATTAAACGAAGTGTATAGTCTGCATGTGAAAATGCGGCATGATGTGGGAAGATTAGAACCACAAAAAATGTAATTTTAAGGAAGCCAGATCTTCTAATGGTAGGAACACGTGACATTTAGCTCCGTGGAATGAGAGTTCGAGTCTCTCTCTGGTAACAAATTGGAATCAACATAAGCTACTAATAAAATCCTTGAGAGAGTAATTAGTGATGTACAATGCTTATACATAAAAGAAAACTTTATCCATGTTTTTTACTTTACAGGATACAATAGAGTTAAGTTTCATCTGTTTATAGACTCTTATCAATTAAATTTATTAACAAATTGAAATTAATTATAATATGTTAAACAAAATTAAAGAATTTAGTTTAAGAACTGGTTGTATTCTATTATTTATTATTGCAATAATAATTGAAGCAATTTGTAATATATTCCTATTTATTATAGGAGCTTTAACTGTTGCTTTTATCATACTTTTAATAGCTTCACCCTTTTTAGTTCTATATCTATTATATATCATTAATTGAATATGTATTTAGATACAATTAAAAAGATTCTAACTAATCAACCAGTTACCTTAGAAGAACTCAACGCATTTTTAGATGAATATATAACCAACCAATTAAAACGTCCTATAAATGCTCAACAATTAGCAGCTATAGTTCAATTAATTCAAATGGGCCAATTAGATCTAAGATTTGCAGCCACTCAAGCAGCTATATTAGCTAATCTGAATGTATTAAATATACATGATGAGAACAATAATATAATATCTACACACATTTATGAAGAACCAATTAATAATTAGATAATATGACAAAATGTATAAAATCTCATAATCCTATTTGTCCTTTTGATAAATTAGATTGTAAACCTAATATCAATGGAGTTGTTGATATGGATGGGTATTTAGATTGCTCTAATTGTCCTCGCTATTGTAATGGTGTTCGTGCTACAGGTGGAATGCCTAATCTTGAAGCATTTTGTAATTGGGTTAAATCATTAAAAAAGAAATAATATGGACAGATATGATTCTAATAAAAATGGTTGTGAAGATTGCACATTTGCAGGTTGCCAAATAGAAGTTGAAGACGGTGGTTATCTACAATCTGGATATACTCCAAGAGATGAATATGGTAAATGTCCTGAAGAATCTAATGAAGAATAATATGCAAACACTCCAATTAACAGCTAAACAAAAGGATAAACTCCTTGAAATGTGTAAGATTTTGTTTCCTGAATATAAATCAATAGAAGTTGACTTAGAACCAACATGTGATCTTTGTTCAGGAAATACTATAAGAATGTCTTTACATGAAAATATGAGAGAACATTGGAACGATTGGGTAATAATTCATTTCTATGAATTAATGTGGATAATCCTCAACAAAATCTGTGAAACATATAAATTCACTCCTATACAAATCAACAAAGCAGCTCATTTATTTGGAATGGTATGTTTTAACAGACTTGAATCACAACATCCAGTAGATTATTTATATGAAATCTTTAAAACAGAATAAAAATAATACTCTAACAAAGTATATATTAATGCACTCATTACTCTATTTACTACTGATTACATTAATTGTAGTTAGTTTTATTCTTTTTACATAAATCCTATGAGCAAGGTCAAACTTATAAATTTCCAGAAGTTTATAAACGGTAGTCAGCCCGTAATATTAAAACACTTGATGACAGTATATTAAAGTATAAATTATCTGTCTAATTGAACTATAGTTTAGTGGCTAGAACGGGCCTGCCAAGGGCTAAACATAGGTTCGACTCCTATTAGTTCTACAAATAAATTATTAATTCACATAAATAAATAATATTATGAATTGGATAAATAGTAAAATAGTAATGATAGAATCAACTGCATTATATACAACCTTAGCTAAAAATAGAGCAACAAAGGAACTGAAACAAATACATCCTAATGCTCATAGTAAATATTGGGATTGTCAACATCTTTACTTTACTTCAGATGAAGAAATTAAAGAAGGTGATTATATTCTTTATCATAAAGATAGAGTATTTAAAGTTGATAAACTTACAGAAAATGCTTTACAAATTACTAATAATAATGTAAGTTCTTGTATATTTACAGCACATTGTAAAAAAATCATTGCTACAACTGATAAATCATTAAAAATAATTATCCCAAGACATAATGACTTTGATTCAGAATATAGTTTACCAGAACCATCTAAAGACTTCCTTGAATTATATTGTAAAAGATATAATGAAGATAATAAAACTGGAAACGTTCTAATTGAACAAGAAAAATATCAAGATACTATTAATTATCATAAAGACATTTATAAAGACTATACTAGATTACAAATCAATCCTGATAACACTATCAACATTAAACCAACTAAAGAAAATTGGAATAGAGAAGAAGTTATTGAAACAGGTTTAAATTTTCTGAAATTTTTAGCACAAGATCATAATCATAAATTTAATACAGAAGATGAAGTTTGGAAATATTGGGTTAAAGAAAATCTTTGAATAAATTAAAATCAAATTAGATTGAAGCAAACAGACGTTATTTATCCATTTGTCGGTAAATAAATGAAATTCTAAACTATTTACAGATAGTTGTGTTTGTGTAAATATATATTAAAAAAGGTATTTAATTAATTCCTTTAATAAGAATAATAAAAGTAAAACAAACTGTCAACCCAGCCTCATAATATATTCCCTGTAAGGACTAATTTGATTTTTTAAAATAATGGAAGGACTGTAATTTAGTGGCTAGAATAAGCCTGCTCAGGGCTAAACATAGGTTCGAATCCTATCAGTTCAACAAATAATAATTAATAAAGAATAATTATGGCAAAAAAGAAAAAAATAACAGCCAATGATTTATTAAATCTATGGTTATCAAAATATCATAATACAACAATTGAAGAAGTATTATTACTTCATCCAGAAGAAGTTAAAACTCCTGATTGGTTTAAACTATATCCATGTACTACAACTCAATCAAACGAATGGGTTGATGAATGTAAAGCTTTACTTAAAAAAGATGGTTACTCTTATTATGTTATTAATCATGATTGGCCTTGGATATTTTTAGATATTTCACCTTATGTAAAAGATGAAAAAGATGAATAAACAATTTGTAACTTATGAAATAGCATTAAAGCTTAAAGAATTAGGTTTTAATGAAAAATGTTTAGGATATTTTAATCGAAAAGGTGAGTTAATTTGTGGTATTAATGTATCAGATGAAGCATTTTTATTTACCAATATAGGTAAAGCACCTAATTGCTGTCTTGCCCCTCTTTGGCAGCAAGTTATTGATTGGTTCAGAGAAAAATATAATATTCATATTTGGATTTATTATGATATGGTTTTTGAAAATTCATATTATCAAATAAGACATGAAATTAATAAAAGTGAATATAATCATTATTGTAATGACCATATTGATAAAACTAACTTTAATAAATCTCGCGAACAATCTATTTTAAAAGCAATAGAACTAATTAATAAACAATAATTATGTTTAAATGGTTAAAAAAGAAATATGAATCTATTTTATCTTCTATAAGATATAAATATTCATTCCTAAAAGTATTGAATTCTCCATTTAGAGGATTAAAACTCACTTGGTATTTTGGTAAAATCACACAAGGTACTCCTTATTTTCTACCTCGTAGATTAGCCAAAATGACTAAAGAGAAAGCTATTGAATTTGCAAATAAGGATTTAAATCATAAATATTTCCCATCTAAAAAATCGTTTGATGAATTAGTTGCATCCCATATGAAATATAAAATATTTGTTCCAATTAAATACTTTGGATTTCATTTTACTTCATTAGGATGGAAAACTAAATGGAATGATTATAGATTTGAATGGAATCCTTGTATATCTATTGTATTATTTGGTAAACAATTATTTATTGGTATTGTACCAAACATTGATCCAAATAGTATGCATGATTGTTATTGGGAAATGTGGTTAAATTATGAATATAAAACTGATAAATCTCTTTCTAAATTAGATAGATTGAAAGAATTGATTAGCAAATACTCTTGCACTTGGGTTCACTATAAAGACGATAAAAAAGTATCAGTAAATCATTACAAATACATTCTCAAAGAGAAATACTTATCTCAAGTAGATATTGAAGCAACAAATAAAGAAATAGAGGAGGAATTTTAATGAAAACGATAAATCTTGAAGAAATATTTAATACTTTTACTGATAAAAATGGTTATGGATTTAAATATATTGATTATACATCCAGAAAATTATTATTAAAAGCAATGAAAGAAGTTTGTCAACAAACTCTTATTTTAGCGTCTAAAAATGCTAAAACAATGAACGATCCCTATTCATATACTGGTAATACCGGCTCTGAATATCCCGCTGATGTAATCGTCAATAAACAATCAATTTTAGATACAATTAACCAAATAGAATAAAATTATGAAACTAGGAACTAAAAGCCTCTTATTTGGGGCACATCAATTTATCCTACATCCCATTTTTGTAGCAATTGCTTACACACGCTTGTATGGATTTACTTTTGACCCCCGAATATGGATTGCTTTTATAGTTCATGATTGGGGATATTGGGGTAAATCTGATATAGATGGTAAAGAAGGTAAAACTCATCCTATATTAGGAGCTAAAATTATGCATGAATTATTTGATGATTCAACTCTTTCATCTTATACTACTGAATTAGGAGCATTTTCAATTAGATCAAGAATGTGGTATGAATTTACATTATATCATTCTCGATTCTATGCAAAAAATGATGGAGTTCAATTCTCTAAACTCTGTTATGCTGATAAATTAGCATTTAGTGTTCCACCAATGTGGTTATATCTCCTATTAGTTAATCTTACAGGAGAAATCCATGAGTATCTGAATGATGAATTAAAACCATCCCTCACCAATCAAATCATGTGGTACAAGAGTTTAAAAATTCATTTTCACAATTGGATATTAGATCACAAAAATAAAACAAATTAAACAATGGCAGAGACCGTAACAAATGTAGAGAAATATAAAACTATTAAAAATATCACATTAGAATCCAACCGTGAGGGATTTAAAAGTGTTACTTTTCAATTACCATCATATGGAATACAATTAACTATTTCTCAATCCCCCACTTATAATTGTCAAATTATGAGTTTTGGTTATATTTATTATATTGCACAATTATCTAATTCAAAAGAAGTTTTAAAAGAAATCTTACAATTGTGTATACAATTAGGAATTATAAAGAACATGATTATGGTTGATGTAAGATCAGACTATGTTCAAAAAACAAAGGATCTCTTTGAACCATATTTAAAAAACAATCCATATACCGATCAAAAAATAACATTAGAAACACCTTATAAAAGTACAACAGGTACTAATATGACTCTATTGTTACTAAATATAGATTGGTCTAAAGTAGAAAAAGACTAAAGGTACGGGCCTGTTTGGTTTTGATTGCAAAGAATTTGGTATAAAAACATGTAGAGGACTCATCCTTTATCAAGAAATGGGAAAACAACAACCGGCAAATCCAATGTGATTTCCTTCGGTTTTGCAGCTCCTGTAGCTGTAAGAATGGCTGCATAAGCTTATCCGACGAGTTAGTAACTGACTTTGGAACAGAATAGTTATATCATGGTGAAAAAAGGTTTATAGTAGCCAATTATAAGAATCAGAAACCTTGAAGCTTTAGAGCTAACAGACCACGAGGTAATTCTCCAGGAGTGCTGTAATTCTTATACAAAGTTTTGTTTGTTTTTACAAAATAAACTGGTGGTAGATTGTCTTTAACCGGACATTCCCAAGTTTTATTAGTTATGTCAAAACTAATCTAGAAAAGGTACTAGTCAAATACTAAACATGTATAATTTTTATATTAAAACTATGTAAGACGAGAGTTCGAATCTCTCCGGGTCCACTTATTAATAATTTATTACTATAATAAATTATTTACAATTGTGTTAAGAAACAATTTAGTTTCAATATCTGTTAATTCACCTTTCATGTAATTAATAGATGTTGAAACAAATTGTACATTTCCTTTAACATAACCTTTAGAAGAATCGATTCTATCTAAAGATGCTCTTATTGTAGGATGAATAGTATTTTTATATGTCGGTAATTCTAATTTTATTTTGGTATAAGGACAAATACCTTGCTATTCTTCCCATAAATCTTTTAAATATTGTAAATCTAAATCAAAATCTTTAAATCTTCTTTTAGCATTTCTTAATGTATAAGTAAAAGGTACAAATTCTTTTGATTTCATATCATTTATTTTATGAAGATGATCTAAAAGCACTTGTGTAACAATTCTTTTACAGTTTTGATTACCCCAAGTACGAGCACAACTTCTAGAACAAAAATTATGTTTCTATAAAATAATATTTCTTTTATATTCTGATTCTGGTTTTATAAAGTCTTTTTCACAATAATCACAAATACAATTAACCATTGTTCTACCTTTTTTCATAAATTTTTAATTTAAATTTATACAAAAATACAATAAATATTTAATAAAAACAATACTATAAATAAAATATTAAGGTCTAATTACAATATTAGTAATTTGCCTACAGCTCCACAATTGATTACTACTACTGTAGCGAACTAAACAGTACAATCTGGTAAAGCTAATCCTATCCACTAGGTCATTTTTGAGTCAGATTAGTAGTCAATTTTAATTAATTAAACAAGTTAAAACTTTAGATTTTATGAATAAAAAATTAGAAAAAATTGTTAAAAAGACTTCATTCATAGCAATGAAAGTTATCCCTAAATGTCCCAGATGTGAAAACACTTGGGATGGATTTGGATGTCATAAATGTAATTATAAACCAGAGGATGAAGAAACATCAATCCCTTTTCCTCACTGAAATCAAATTTAAAATTCCTGAAGTATGATTTTAAAAATAGTACATTACAAATATGTAAATATTATTTACAGAATTCGTTAATTATTAATTTATTATTTCAAACCCAATAGGCATCTTTGACTGTACTGAATTATTTAAGCATAGTATAAATTTAATTAGTAATAATTAAAAGAACTGCTATTAATCAATAATTCTATAGGAGAAGGAGACTGGGAGAAACGTTTAGGGGAGAATAATGTATTAAGCAGCTAAAACTTGATCTGCAAAAAAGATGGTTCCTTTAGTAATAAAGGTTATTACAGGTAAAGATAAAATTAATTAATTAGTGAGCATCGCGCTTCGACATTTAATTAACGGCTCAGTAATGAGGTAGGTAATAAGTGGAAACACAGCACATACATTCGCCTTGAGAAAGCGAGCCTTTTCATATGGGTTAAATTGTATGATAGAGTTCTCAGCACGGCCTTAACTAGCAATAGAAAGGCGCTAAATATGTCAAACGAAATCAAAATCTTGCTGACCATTAATTTGGAGGGAAGTTTATCTCAAACGAGAGAAGAAACAGTAATTCACGTTACTGAACAAAAAGAAATTGGTGGTCAAAAAATCATCAAACAGTACGACAAACAGCATTTTCAACGCATTCCATCAATTGCATACAAAAAAGTATCACTTGGTGAAATTGCAGTGAATTACATGCTCTCTAATGAAATCCCAGATTGGTATAAAGCCAAATGGAATCAACACAAACAATGGTTTGAACTTACTGACGATGAAAAGCTTAAACAGCATTTAACTCGTATTGCTCATCCAAACACATTCACATTTGTCCATATAGACAAATAAAATCCCTCTTGGTTAAGGTGAAGACCTTCTCCAAGACCTAAGGCTATTCACCGAATGCAAATACTAACACAGTATAGAGAAACTAATTACTTAGAAGTGTTAGATATCACCAAGGAAAGTTATTTGTAATAGGTTCGTGTCACTTGGAAGGGCATGAATAGCCATAACATAGAAACTACTAGTACTATTAGTCATTTATGATTAGTAGTATTAGTAGTTTATTTATTAGCGTATTAATTAAATCCTTATCCTTTTATGGCAAAAGATAAATGTGTTGAAATAGAATATAAAAAGGAAAGACTCAGAAGAACTCATATTCGTAAAGCCAAACGTAAGATCAACCAAATGGTAAAAATAGATCGTTATGGTAGACATTCTGAAAGTGAGTGCCCATATTGTGGAGGCACTATGAATTGGTGTTCATGTTGTCAAATGTGGAGCAGTAATTGCTGTATAGACTATGGCACATGTCAATGTAATTAATATGGTGGATTAGCTCAGTGATAGAGCCGAGTGTCGGGGGTTTGATTCCTTCATCCGCTACAAATTTAATATAAACTAAATAAATTAATTTATATGTACAAACAAGAAAGTAAATTCTTTGAGATTGAAAACAATTATGAAACTAATCAAATCTTAGTAAAGTTTAATTTTCAAGAACGATTAAGATTTGGCTCAGTAATTAAAATCCATAAATCCCCTACTGACAATTGTCAACTCTGTATCATTGGTGGAATTGAATCCTTTTTAACACTTCCTTTAGATGCTAAAAGACGACCTATTGCGTTTAAACAATTGGTTAGACTGATTAGTTATTATGTTGGAAAAAGAATTGTTCTTATTGATGTACATCAACGTGATTCTCAAGCATTTATTGACCTATTTGCCCCATTTGGAGAAGTTTTAACAAGAACTCCTTATGATAGTACTAATAGAAGTCAAATGGAAATACTTATGTTTAAATTGAATCCTAATTTAAGAATTAGAAAATATTAACATGTCTAAACAAACTCCTTTAGAAAAAGCAAATGAATTGGTTAATAAATTTTATGAATGTATTCAAATACCCAATCCTGATAAAGCAGAAGCAATTTCATGCGCTCTTGTATGTGTACAAGAAATAATTGAGTTAGATCCTTATCAATACATATATGATTATTATGTATTAGTCAAACGCGAATTAGAAAAAATGTTAAAATAAACCAGATTTTAAACTCTTAAAAACTTAGATTTTATGGACAAATTAGAAGCTAAAAAGAATGCAGCAATTATGATCGCTTGGTCAGATGGTCGCAAACTTGAATATTCACCAAAAGATGTATTAATTTGGATACCAGACAATGGTACAGATTTCTCATTTGATTTTGACAACTTCGATTACCGCATCAAACCCGAACCCAAAACAGTGCCTCTTACAATGGAGGATTTGTATGAGCATTTCAAAAAGGGGACTATTTTTAAAACAAAATCAAATCAATGGTTGGAAAGAATCAATAGTATGAATCTTAAAGCAAAAGAGTTTTGTGTAACTGAAGAAGTATTATCCATTGAAGAATTTTGTACTAATTACACATTTGAAGACAGCTCCCCACTTACTAAAATTGTAGAAGAGTAATGAAACACCACAATCTCTTCTTCGCAATTGGAATAATCTGTATCATTCTTATTGGTAGCTATTTTAATCATTATACTTTAACTCTACAGGATTCACTAGAGCAACAGGCTGCAGATAAGGCCTTTTCAGACTCTTTATTGATTGAACAAGCAATGATAGACTCAGTCTATAAATCTCTGCCAAGAAACGTCTTAAATGACTTATATTGGCAAATTGGCGATGATGCCCCTAAAAGGTACATCGTTGATGAATACTTAGAACATAAAGATTATTATAACAATTTAGATTAATTAATTATGCAAAACATTATCAATTTCCTCAGTTTTCCTATTGTATGGATTATCCTTGTGGTAATCTTTGTTGTATCAATTTTCTTTAGAATTAGATATGTAGATCAAACTAAAGAATTGTCTGTCAAGTATGCTAAACTCGTATTGAAGAAGTACAAGAGTAGTAGGAGTAATACAATAACTTATTTGTACGATTATTTGGATTCTGAAATATTAAAAGAATACCCAAATTGGACTGATAAAAAAAGGATAGAATTATCAGATAGAGTATTAAAACATTGGTTTAGTAATTTATCAAAAACTGAAATCAAAAATATTCCTCTTTATAATAAATATTTAGTTCATTGTAAAAAATTGAATAATTCTAATATTTATAAAACAGGGATTATTTGGTTTCCTGAAAACGACAAAAACAGTCGTATTTACTTCCTCAAAAAAGTCATTTCAAGAAATTCTAAGTAATTTAACTAAAAGGAGACTAATCATCTCCTTTTTAACAAACTCAATATGAATATAGACCCAAATTCAATTCCCATAGACCAATCTCTAAACTCATTAGGAGCATTCATACTATGGTTTAGTATTATAATAGTTGGTATAATTATTATAGGAGTAACAATATTATCCAAATCCATAAAATCCATGCGTATTATTCCAGAAGATGACAGCCCAATTCCAGAACCAAATATAGCTCTAGTAGCTCGTAAACAACCTGTTGGTCCCCCAGAGGATGATACCGTGATTGTAGAAGAGGTAGAAGAAGAACCCTTTACAGGAATTCCTGTTTAAATCAATTAGAAAATATGGCTAAAAATTTTAAAATAAAAATTACAGATCAAACATATAAACAATTAGATTTATATAGGGACGCAAATGGAGATCAAGCTCTTACTCATTTACTTGTAAATGGAAATCCTTTTAACAATTGTCAATTATTTACAATAGGAGCTATCCATCATCTTATTATATCTAAAGTAACAGAAGAAGAATTGAAAAATCTTTTATCTATTGCAATCCAACATGCAAAAATGAGAAGGTTATGTTTATTAGATATTAATCGATGCAATGTAACTGAAATCCTTGAAATGTTAAAACCTTTTACAGCTAAGGTTATATACAATCACCCTTATACCAGTACCAATTCAAGTGCAATGAATACAGTGATGGTTGAATTAAATTTAGATAAAATAATTAAATAAAAATAGATGGCTTTGGAAATAACTACAATAAAAGACTACAACTTAAGAGTTATAGTTAAACAAGTAAAATTTGAAGATCCCGAAATCAATCAACAAATTTATGACGATGAAGACAGTGAAGATAATCCTGTAAGTGGAACAATAGATGTATATCAAAATCCATTTGGCAACTGTCAAACATTTTGTGTTGCATATGCTTATGCATTAAACAACAGTGGAGGAGATCCTGAATCAGTAAGACTTATTCTTAGAACTACTCTTGAAGCTGCTGGTATGAAACATCAAGGATTATTTGATCTTAATGAAAAGGAATTAGCAGCATTTATTGCTAATATAACTCCTTGGGCATTAGCAATTCATCAAATGCCTTACAAAAGTACTAATGGCTCAGCTATGATATTAGTATTAGTTCAATTTGACATTAAAAACATTTGTAAATAATGGCGAAAACTCTTCTATGGTTAGATCATGCAAATACTCATAATCTTGATATTAGTCCTATAGGAAAAGATGTAACGGTCATTTGGATTCACAATTATGCTGAATTTGAACAATACATCATTGCTAATGGATTACCTGATGGAATTTGTTTTGACTATGATTTAGGAGAGGGTAAAACTGGATTTGATTGTGCAAGATTTCTTACGAGATATTGTATGAATTATACACTTCCTCTTCCTAACTATGCTTTTCAAGCTAAGGATGCACGTGAAATAGTTTCTATGGAAATATTACTTCAAAGATATGAACGTTTCTATGAGACAATCAAGTCTAAAGTAGAATACAATGCGCTTGTATCAGATGGATTTGACAATGAATTACCTTTTTAATTAATTAACCCTTTTATTCTTAAACAAAATGAGTAAACCAGATTTCATTCCCTATGTATTTCACACCAAAGGCGAAAGTCCTAAAAGTAGGCGTGTTACAGTTGTAGGAACAGTAGACAACAATGTTTTGAATTTAGCAGTATCTTGCTGCAGTAAAAAAGACCATTTTACTCGTAAGACTGGTCGATCAATTGCTACAGATCGTCTTACAAAAGGTGATTTTGTTGCTCAAGTACCTTTGAAAGAAGTTACATTGCACAATTTCATTACTTGTGCTCAAGCTGTTTCTGAAGGAACTCTTCATTTTGGAGTACATCAGAAACTAAATATCTCTTTACCAGAAGGAATCCAATATGTATTGGGTAATTCCTTTCCAGTAAGAGCAACTTATCAACCAGTGTAAAGATTGGGGGTTTAATCCCCCTTTCTTTCCCATTTTATAAAAAATATATGATTGAATTTAAATTTGAAAAAGTAGATTGGGAAAAATACGAATATCCTGGTTTTGAAATTGGGGATATCATTCGTGAATTAGTTACAAAACAACAATCTTGGGTAAGAGATGTTGCTACTGCAATAGATTTAAAACTCGGTGAAGAAGATATTCCAGGATACTACAAATTCATATGTATTGATAATCCTTATGGATTTGCTGGTACTATTTGGACTAATCCAGAACTCTTTGAGTTAATGCAAAAGAAAAGTACCCAAACTTTAAAAAGTAAATCAGGTACTTATCGTACTATGAATTGGGAGGAATTTATGCAACAGGATGCCGCAAGGAGACATGCTGGAATTCCTAATGAATTAGATGAAGAAGAAGCTGCTGAATTAAGAGATGCAGTTGTAAATCAAGCAAATGCTGGTCAAGTTGAATGGCATATTCCAGCACCAGGAATTCAACAAGTTCAACAAGTGAATGTTAATAATATTCGTCAGGTTAATGAATTTGAACGACGTATTGCCGTAGAACCAGCTCCTTGGGAAGATGCATTAGATCAACCTATTAGACTTGAAAATGCACGTCAACTTCAAGTAGGTGATGTCAGAGTCTCATTAGAAGGGCATCGTTGGATATTTGAAGCAGATGGTCGTTGGCATATACAACCCAGACTTGGAGAACAACCAAATCAACAAGTTGTACAAGAAATTGATTTAAACGCTCGTGCTGAAGCAATTATTGAAGAAAGAAGATTGCATGACCAAGAACAAGCTGATCGACTAAGACGAGCTGCTGAAGCAGTTAACCCAAACAGAAGGAGATAAAAATATGTTAATACCATCGAAAAAAATTGATGAAGAGAATCTCAAATTAGGTAGATTTTTAGGTATTAAAGGCCTTGAGAAAGAGGAATTAATAGTACCAGGAATTTATCATGAAATAGAGAAAATACCATTTTTAAGATTTGATAAATCTTTTGATTGGTTAATGGTAGTTGTTTGCTATTTAGAAAGTTTGGGTTATCATGTCAATATTGATGAAGGATCTTGTATGATTAGTAAGGATGACGATTCAGAACCAAATATTTGGAATACTTGCAAAAAAGACATCACTCCTGAAGATTTAAGAGAAGCCTTATTCAATAGTTGTATTGAAGCAGTGGATGACTATTACGATGTTGACCCAGAAATTAGTTTATCAACCACATTTAAAAATATACATGAATGGAACGGAGCAGAGATCGACTCAGAATAACTAATTATAAGTTATCCTATAGTACCAAACCTACTAAAGTAGTCTTATTAACACTTAAATCAACTGTTAAAAAGGAGCCTATTTTAACCACAGATGAGATTAATTTATTAAAGTTTGAACAAAAACTGAAACAACAATTAACTCAATTTAGAAATTCACGAAAACAAAACTAACTAAAAGTATTATACAGAATAATTCTGTAGAATTAGCTAAGTTATACCCTAATCTTATTCTTAAACATGTAACTGGAACAGGTAAAACTCTAAGTTTTATTCAAATACAAGAAGCCCTTCAACCTAAAAGTGTTTATATTGTACTTGCTGAAAGAAACCATAAAAAGAATTGGATTGATGAATACAAGAAGCATGGCAAAGAGTATCTATTAAACAATGTGATATTCTTCTGCTATGCATCTTTGAAAAAATATGCTAATACTCAAGTAGATATGATCTGTCTTGACGAAGGGCATCATGTAACTTCAGATTTACGATTAGATTATTTATCTTCTATAAGATATACTAATCTCATCCTATTATCTGCTACTATCAAAGATAGTCAAATCTATGAAATTGAATCTATCAAAGGAGAATTTTATAAATATAAAATACCACTAAAAGAAGCAATAGAGAATGACGTAGTACCCCAACCAACATTTTATCTTATCCCATTAGAATTAAATAATATACCATCAGAGTATATTGAATTTATTAGGGGATCAAAGACAACTTACAAAAAAGTACATTGTGAATTCAAGGATAGATTCACATATATGTCTGATAAAGCACAATATCCTAATTTACACCTAGTTATAAGGTGCACTCAATTTCAAAAAGAACAATATTTAACCCATCAATACTCTTATTACAAAAATAGATTTTTTGTAAATAAGAATGTAATAGATAGGAATAGATGGATGCTTTCTGGAAGTGAGCGTAAAAGATATTTAGCGGATATAAAAACATCTTATGTTCAACAAATATTACTCAAATTACAAGATAAACGATTTGTATGTTTTTGTGGTAGTATCAAGCAAGCAAGAATCTTATCAGCGGATAAGAATTTAATTTGTTCAGAAATAAAAAATAGTCAAGAAATCATTGACTCCTTTAATGCTGAAGAAATTAGTAATTTGTTTGTAGTAGATATGATACAAGAGGGTAACAATCTTACTAAAATTGAAATTGGAGTAATTGTACAATTAGATGGAGAAACTGGTCCTTTTATTCAAAAAAGTGGTAGAATTATGCGTTCAAAAGAACCTATAATAATTATCTTATACTTTAAGAATACAAGAGATGAAGTTTATCTTGACAATGTACTAAAAGAAATAAGTATAGAACATATTCGCACCGTAGACAACATTGATAATTTAATAATTTAAAAATTGATGATTATGATGGATAGAAATCCTGGTGATGTTGAAAGAACTGATTACATTAAACCTTACGCAATTGTAAAATTAGGCGAAAAGGTAGCAACCGTGATTGCAAATGGTTACAATTCAAATTCTGCTGAAGAAAAACTTCAAGCTGTAGTTAAAATTCTAACCCTAACTGAAGAAGAACTGGTAGCCCCAGCAAAAGTAAAATTTATTGGAGATATTATGACTCGCCCTAAAAAAGAGAGAATTAAAATCGCCGCTAAATTATTCTTATTATTATCTTCACCTCAAACTGAAGAAAAATACATCCCTGAAGCATAATGACTATATCCATTAATGATGTCTTAATAGAACAAAATGAACTCACATTAGCTGAATTCCTTGTCCTATTACCAATATATTTAAAAGTAGACACAATTAATGTAGATAAAAAAGCCCTTGCTAGAAAGGGTTTATTAAGAGAGAAATATCAATTCAATTTTGAAACAAACAAACTTGAATCTAATGGTTTCGCTCTTATGGATGTATGTTCAAAGATGATGAGAGATATATTACTAGACTCTGACAAAACTGTAGCTCCAGTAAATGATTTAGTAGATCTTGCTAAACAAATGCAAGAACTATTTCCTAAAGGAAAAAAAGAAACTACCAACTACTACTGGAGAGGGAATACCCCTGAAATCATAAGGAAGCTTCAAATCTTCTTTAAGCGATATGGAGACGTTTCATATGAACAAATCTTAGAAGCTACTAGGAACTATGTTGAGTCATTTCAAGACTCTAATAGCCCTTATATGCAGCTTCTAAAGTACTTCATATGGAAAGATAAGACAGATGGTTCACAAGAATCATCTCTTTTAACATATATAGAAAACTACAGTGAAGATGAGGTAAAACCTAGGAATGATGACTGGACTACTAATTTAAAATAAGTATGTCTGAATTATTTGATAGGGTTGCTAAGAATCTAGTAACAAGAAAAGAAAGAATAGAAAGTGGACAAATCAATTGTATTCCATTTGGTTTACCTCGATTTGAGAAAGAGTTTCCTGGAGTAGAACAAAAGACATACTATCAAATAACCGCTTCAACTAAGGTTGGTAAGACACAAATTACAGACTTCTTATTAATGTATCAAACATTAATGTATGCGTACAAGCATAGGGAACAGGTAAGATTAAAAGTGTTCTATTTCAGCTTAGAGATGAGTGCAGAACAGAAGTATCAACAAATGCTCTGTCACATTCTATTCAGAATGAGTAAAGGTAAAATACGAATAGATCCAAAAGATCTAAGAAGTACTAAAGCAGATAAACCACTTCCACAACAAATTTTAGAGATACTTGGGACAGATGAATATCAAGATTTCTTTGAATTTTTTGAAAAAAGTGTTGTTTTTATTGATCAAATCCGCAATCCCTTTGGAATTTACAATTTTGTAAGGGATTATGCTAGTACACATGGTACTCAACATAAAAAAAGAGTTGATTTTACTGATAACAGCACTGGAGAAGTAAAAGAACACGAAATTGATGATTACTATGAACCAGATGATCCTGATGAATATGTAATTGTTATAGTAGATCACATGGCTCTGTTAACTCCAGAGAAAGGAACTACTACTCGTGACGCAATGGTAGAACTCTCTTCAAAGTATTTTATCAAAATGAGAAACAAATTTAAGTATATTCCCGTAGCAGTAGTTCAACAAGCCGCCGCACAGGAATCTAATGAGAATAAAAAACTCAACAAGTTGAGACCCACACTCGATGGTTTTGGTGATGCCAAAGTCATAGCAAGGGATGCAGACATCATATTAGGATTATTTTCCCCATATAGGCATGAAATACCTGAATATATGGGATATAATATTACCCACTGGAAAGATAACATTAGATTCCTAGAAATAATAGCCGGTAGAGAAGGAGGAGGAGGTACACTATGCCCTCTATTCTTTGATGGAGGAGTTAATTATTTCTTTGAACTACCTCTACCTACTGACACTGTAGAGCTTAACAAAGCTGAAGCATTAGCAGATAGAGCAAGGAATAGTAAAATATTCATGATGGCATATCGCCATAAAAAATAATAAATGGGTAAAATTTTAATTGTAGTAGGTCCAACAGGATCTGGTAAAAGTAGAAGTACAAAAAATCTAAATCCTGATGAAACGTTGATAATCAATGTATTAAAGAAGGATTTACCCTTTAAGGGTTCAAGAGCTATGTACTCTACTGAAAAGAAAAACATCGTTTCAATCTCTGATTGGGACAAAATAGTGAATTTTCTAGGAGTTGTAAATGGTATGCCTCATATAAAGCAAGTCGTGATCGATGATATTCGCTTCGTGATGGAGAAGGAGTTTATGAAGCGTGCCAAAGAAGTTGGTTACGCTAAATTCACTGAACTTGGACAACACTTTCAAGCAATTATTGAAGCTGCTGAAAATGCTAGAGAAGATTTAGTAGTTGTACTAATGATGCATGATGATGATGTCGTTAATGACAAAATCATTGTTAGCAAAAAGGTTAAACTGGTTGGGAAGCTTGTAGAGGATCATTACAATCCTATAGAGGTAGTTCCAATTTGCTTATATTGCAAACCAACATTTGATAAGAATGACCAACCAATCTTTCAGTTTTATACCAATAAAACTCTAATTGATGGGGTTGAAATTCCAGCTAAATCTCCTGAAGGAATGTTTGATTTAAAGATTCCAAATGATTTGAATATTGTAGTAGAAGCAATGAATGCTTACTATGAATAAGTTTTTAACAAGTAAACAAGAAAAGATGAGTAAAGTCGTGATGATGGCATTCGGTGGTGGCCAAGATACTACCGTAGAAGTTGGTGGATTTAAGAAATACATCGGTGTAGGAGTTTGTAACGTAGTTGCGGTTAATCCTACAAAAGCACAAATAGAACAAATTTATGGTTCTGCTCCTGAGAAAGACCCCGAATATATAGGTAAATCTCCAGATGACAAGGATCAAATTAGAATAGACTTCATTCTCAAAACAGTTCCTGAAAAGAACAATGGGATTGAAGCAATTAGCAAAGTAAGCTTCTTTGTAAAGAAAGCCATTCGTAATAGTGCTACTGGTAAAGTACAAGTAGTCAATAAATATGGTGAATTTGGTTGGATTGAAGAATCTATGGCTAAAAAAGGAGAAATTCCTGAAAATACCCCTTGGTATATAGGTCCATATCGCCCTGCAATGGATGGTGAAGAAAATCTTACTCATTTTGTAAAGACTTATTTAGGTATTCCTACAAGAGCATGGAAAGATGCAAATGGTAAAGAACATTTTGTAGAAGATTTAGCTACTGCAGAAGCTCAATTAGAAGACATTCAAAAATATTTCACTGGAAATGTTAAAGAATTAGTTGATCTAATTGCTTTGCAAAAGGATAACACAATCAAAGCAGACTTTGGTATTAAATCTACTGATGACGGTAAAGAGTATCAAGATATATACACCCGCAAATTCATTCGTGGAAATGCTCGTAACAACTCTACCCTCGATGCTGATATCACCAAAGCACAAGCAGCAGGTGCATATCCTAAAACTGTCTTCTCTAGTGCACCTCTAAAGGAATACACTGTAGAAGCTACTGCATTTGCTAATACATCAGGAACAGCACCAACTCCTGCTAGTCTTGACGAGTGGTTTGTTTCTAGTAATTAATCACTAAATGTTTGCACAAGGGAGAAATAACTCAAATGTAGACAAAGTATTTGCTATTCCTGAAATAGACATTCTTAATTTCTATTTAGGTATCAATGAAATACCATGTCTTATAAATTCTCCTCTTAGAGTAGACAACAACCCCTCTTTTGGTATCACAACCACAAATGGGATAAAACTGCACTTTAAAGATTTTTCAACTCAGGAATCTGGGGGTACTTTTGATTTACTCATGAAGTACCTTCAGCTTCCTTTTGATGAATTAATAGAGAAGATTTATAAAGATATGTCTCCAGGATACACTCAGAATGGTTCATTTGTAATCCCACATAGAACAAAGGGAAAAATAAGTTACAACAGTAACACTGAACTCAAATGTAAAACCAGAGAATGGCGTGATTATGATTTAAAGTTTTGGGAAGATTTTGGTATATCTCTACCTTGGTTACAATTTGGTAATGTATACCCTATCTCCCACACAATCATTCACAATCTTGATACCAATCAAAGATACACATTTGTAGCTGAAAAGTATGCATATGCGTATGTAGAATTTAAGGATGACGTAGAATCTTTAAAAATTTATCAACCTTTTAGCCAAACACGCAAATGGACCAATAAACATGATTCATCTGTATGGGATTTATGGCAACAATTGCCTGAATCTGGTGAAACTCTTATAATCACCTCTTCTAGAAAAGACGCTCTATGTATTTGGGAGAACACAGGTATACCTGCTTGTAGTTTCCAAGCCGAGACTGCATTGCCCAAGTTGCACGTGTTAGAAGACATTAAAAACAGGTTTACTAATGTGTACATTCTATATGACAATGACTTTGACAAAAAAGAAAACTGGGGTGAAACCCTTGGTGCTAAAATGGCAGAGAAATATGGACTTACACAATTACATTTACCTATAGGACTTAAGGCTAAAGACCCTAGTGACCTATGCAAAATGTATGGAAGACAAATAATTAATCAAGTAATAACATCAATTATTGACAATCATGGCTAAAACAAGCATGTTCGCTGTATTGGGTAGTAGATACCCAGAATTCAACAATCTATCTACAAATCATTTCAGTGAATTGAATCGTATGAATGAAATCTATCCAATTGTTAGGAAACTCCGTGAAGACTATCCGCAAGCATTGAATGATTTTGCTAGCTATCCTTCAGTCTCCTCAAAAGAATTGGGACAGAAGATTTTTTCATTCGTGAAGAATAATTTGAATTAAACAAAACAAAAATGGGTATGAGGATTAATTTCCTCATTCCCTTTATAAATTTAGATAATTAACAATGGAAGAACAACTTGACTTATTTGAAGAATTAAGAGATTTAAAACCTTTTACTATTTCTGAACAATATGATACTCCTGAAAAATACCTCAAATATTACTTTGCTAATAAACAACCATCTACAAGATTCTCTGGTGGTGCCCCACAATGTCATGCTGGAGTGTTTAGAAGTTTCTTTGATTTATATTACCTTACGAGAGCTAGATTCTCAAATGTGACCTTAGAACAGGTTGCAACAATCCTAATCAATTTATGTGAGGATTATGGTAATTCAAGAGTTAGTGTATTCTACAACACAGATGTAGAAAAAGTAGTATTTGGTAACTTTGAAAACACAAACAGAAATAGTAGCCTCATCTTTGATAAGAGTTGCAGAATGTTTGATATTTATGGAATTGATAATTTGTCTTTTTTAGACATTATATCACTTGCTGGTAAAAAATTAAGAGATTTGATTGCAATACAAACCCTTCCCACTCAACCCTGGGAACAAACTAGATAAAATGGCTGAAGAAAAGAAATTATATGTGATTCCTCAAGCAATTGTGGATGATTTATCAAGAATGGTACCCTATGTAGGGGGTGAAGAATTTACTGATCCTAGAGAATATCTATTGAATTATTTCAAATTATACTCTCCGGCTACTTATTACAATGATGGAACAATACAATGTAGTTCTGGTAGAAATAGAAGTTTCCTCGATTTGTACTTCTTAACAAAAGCTCAATTCCCAGAAATCACTCTACAAGAGTTTGCTAAATTGTTTTTCTCATTAGACCAAGAAATTTATGGTTCTACAAGTGAACATGAATATCATATGTTTATATATTTTTGCACAAATATTCGTAAACCCGTGATTTATACAAATAAAGCAACCTTTAGATACTATTTTATTCAAGATAAAGATTGGTTAAAAACCTATCTTTCATATCCTTCAAACGATATATTGCTTTCCCAAATTTTTGATTTAGCTGAATTAGATTATCATCATTTCGTAAAAAAAGATTAATTATGTATATTGGAGTTTATGGAACCCTTAAAACGGGTCAAAGAGCTAATTCAATGTTAGCAACTGGAACATTTATTGGAGAATTCAGAACAGAAATCCCATTTCAAATGTATGATTTAGGATCATTTCCTGCACTTGTAAAAACTGAAGAGAATCATCCTATCACATTAGAAGTGTATGAAGTCAATGATGAACAAACCCTTAAATCCCTTGACAGATACGAAGGATTTCCATCATTGTATCAAAAAAGTACAGTTCAAGTAAAAGAAATGGATGTAACAATCTATACAATGAATTCAATGCGTCACGGTGGTGAACTTATGGAATCTGGTAATTGGAAATAAATTAATAATTATGATACTAAAAGCTAAAATTAAATGTCAAAATGGATTATTTTTTGCTATATTTTCAAATAGAATATATAATGAATATAATGCATATATATTAAATATTCCAAAAAATTTTAAAAATGAGTTTAATAAAGAATTTGAATTTAAAGTTGTTTCTTATATTAGGCCATCTAAAGGATATTTAAATGCACATATAAAAAGATGTGAGGATATATTTAATCTTATTGGAACGAACGGAGATACAACCCAAGAAAAAGAATTATTAAAATATGATTACATACCAAATTTAGTAGAATTAATAAATTAGAAAAAATGTTTATACAAATAAGAAGTAAAAATGATACTGCTGCCTCTCTTAGAGGTCAAGTAGTTACTAGAAAAAGAACAGTCTTACGTTTAGGTAGCAGTACCCCCACAGATCAAATCTTTCCTGAAGGAGTCCGTCGTGGTAAGGAAATCATTGAAATCAACACAGTTGAAGCTTGTCATAACAGTGGTAACAAAATTACAATGAAACAAATGTTTGATGCTGTTGGAGTGGTTAGTGCTGAATGGGCGCAAATGAGTAATATTCATGGATACGAAGGTGATCCTTGGGAACATTATCCAGCTATAATTAAACACAAAAATTCAAGTAAAGGTAATGGTATTTTTTATATTGAAAATGAACCTGCCCTTGCTGCATTTATACTAGAACACAATTACAATATTAATGACTACATCATTGAAAAATTCTACAACTATGTAAAGGAATACCGTCTCCATGTCACAAAAGATGGTTGCTTCTACACATGTCGTAAAATGCTTAGGGATGATGCTACTGAACGTTGGCATCGTCATGACTCCAATTCAGTATGGATTCTCGAAGAGAATGAACTCTTTGCTAAACCAGCAAATTGGGATGAAATAGTTGCAGAATGCGTAAAAGCTATGACTTCAGTTGGATTGGACATTAGTGCAATTGATATCAAAGTAAGCAATCACAATCCTGCGAGATTTATCATCCTTGAGACAAATAGTGCCCCTGCCTTGGCAGAAATCACTACCGTTAAATACATTGACAAATTAAAAGCAATAGTAGATGAATTTTGATGACAAAATAGTAATATACCAATATTATAATTATGTTAGTTACAAATACAGATTTTTATCTGATAAAGAATTTACAATCATTCCAAGAGCAGCTTGTTTTAGTAAGTTGACATATAATGACTCATATGACCCTAAAGTAGGTGTTGAAGTGTTAATAGATGCATTTACTGTTCCAAATATGAATGGTTATTGTGCTTTAACAGAAGAAGAACTACTTGCTTGGTTAGCTGAGATTAAACAATGGATTGATTATGAGTACACATTAATTAAGGAATCAGATCAATTTGTTATTCAATTAACTACTCATGTTCCTACAGGAGCTTTAAAGATACTTCTAACATTAATTAGATTTGCTTTTGAAGCCCCTTTTAGTCTTGCTCTCAAAGAAGCATTTACTGTTGCTAAAAAGGATTATTTCCCTAATACATTAATTCTTCATAGGTATCAAACTATTCAAAATAGTATTGACTATCCTACCAATACAAATCATTGTTTTTGTACTTATCAACAAATACCTCTTTTAACTATTGATAAATTAAAAGAAAAAGTTAAAAACTATACAGGTTATGTAAATACCTTTTTTGGTGGAAAAGGCAATTATAATGGTACATTTGTTGATGAACAAATGAATCTCTTTATACGACAAAAATTAGTAAATGTTCAATCTGAATTAAGTATGAAAGATGAAGACATTGCTAATAGAGTAAATAACTTATACATTCCCAATTTTAAAGTAACTTATGGACAAACAGATTAAAATATATGTAGTGGGTTCATCTAGTGGTTATGCTAGATTTATTCAAAATTCTACACTTGTGAAAGACATGGATCAAGCTGATGTGATTCTTTTTACCGGAGGTGAAGATGTAGATCCTCATCTCTATGGAGAAAAAACTCATAAATACACATATTGTACTCCTCAACGAGATGCTTATGAAATATATGAATATGAACAATCATTGTGTTTTCCTAATACACTTCGCGTTGGAGTTTGTCGTGGGTTAATTTGATGGCCCACGTTAAACAAGGTGAATTGCTGGAACGCTGTAATGCCAATCAGCAGCTAAGCTATTTAGAAATAAATAGAAAGTTCAACGACTAGAAGTAAGACTAAGTTTGGAAGTAAATTCTCCAAATATGTCGGTAATACTTCCAAGAGCGCCTTGGTTTTTATAAAAATTTATTAATTTTAAAGAATTATTACAAAAAGTTTCAAGTTGATCTAAAGAAGCACAATTTTTCATTGCATTTGCCATTCTAGATACAACAATAATATTACCTTTAATATACCCCTTATTATTATCAATTCTATCTATAGAAGCGTGTGATGGATCTTGTCCGCCACTTTCGTGCATATATGTGAGTTTGATTCCCAAATAAGGGCAATATTCTGGAATTTCTAAATCTTGATAGGTTAGATTAAATTCTAATCCTCTTCTTTTTGACATAAATTTTGTATTTCTAATCATGTATCCTCTTATTCGGTCATGTTGATTTAAATACACCCTTTCTGGCATTTTTGGAAGTAATCCTAAAAGATTTCGTATTTCTGATAATCTTTGTTCGTACATATTCTTCTTTTTAAATAAAGGATGTTCTTGCAACCAAAGCACTATCTCAGAATTTTTGGTACTATTGTTATAAATTTCAGTAAATTCTTCTTTAAAATTAGGATAATTTAATATTTGTTTAATTGTAGAAGCAGAAGGAATATTTAAACCTCTTTTTAATGAGGATATCTAATCATTATTTACATGATACTCTCTTGCTAATTCTACAACTAATTCTCCTTGCATTAATCTTTTAATAATTTCTTGTTCATTCATAATTTTTAATTTTATGTAAAGATACAATAAATTATTGGAATATGCAACAGGTTAAACAAATTACTAATTATTCATAAATAAATTGCTTATAAAAATATGATATAGTCTGAACTATAGGGAATAATAACCTATAGAATCTAAGGATAAAGAGCCTTAGAGATAACATAATGCTCAATTACTAACTGTCTTAAATGGTGGTAAACTTGTGCAAGATGTCACTAATCATGTTGGTAGAAGTCATCAAGTATTAACCACAGATGGTCAAATACTTGAATGTACATCTACTCATCACCAAATGGCTTATCCATACAACATACCTAAAAAGGACTATGAGATACTTGCTCATACATTTCCAAAATTGTCTAAACACTACGAAGGTAGTGGAATCAATTGGGAAGATCAATTTCAAGAAGTAGAAGTAATCTATTTCCCAAAAACAAACTCTCTAGGAGTTCAAGGACATCCAGAAATGATGGAGTTAAATTCTCCATTTGTTAACTATATCAATGAATTAATAATCACTAAATTAAATAAATAATGGCATATACTCTTATAGAACATGTTACTATTGGCACAGATCCTGAATTATTTATTGTAAATACAAAGACTGGTTTAGTTGTATCTTCAATTGGTCTTATTCCAGGACATAAAAATGATGCCTTCTTACCTGAAGGATTTCAAAAAGGTTTTGGTTTACAGACTGACAATGTATTGGCTGAATTTAATGTTCCACCAATTCATTTAACTTCAGGAGCAAGTAAAGTATTCAGTACACAAATTACTCAAATGAAAGAGTATATCAAGGATTTTGTAAAAAAAGTCAATCCTGATTATGACATTCTGTGTAGTGCTTCTGAATTAGTTCCAGATGACCAATTACAAAGTGATGAGGCTAAACAATTTGGATGTGACCCCGATTACAATGTATACACTCTGAGTCAAAACGAAACTCCTGAAGGGGTTAAAACTAACTTGAGGAGTACTGGTGTTCACATACATGTGGGATACCATGAAAACAATCTAACAACCTCTTTAGCTCTGTTAAAAGTTTTAGATTTATATCTTGGAGTACCTTCAGTTTTGATTGATCCTGATACAAGGAGACGTTCTCTCTATGGTAAAGCTGGTTGTTTTCGTCTTACTGACTATGGTGTTGAATATAGAGTATTATCTGGTTACTTCATCAAAGATGAAATCACTACTACTTGGGTTCTTCATCAAACTGCAGCAGCAATTGATTATTACAACAAGTGTCTTCGAGAGTATTCCAGTAATTTCCATACAGAACCATTTGCTATTGATAATTACTTACCATCTGAAGAAACTGTATTCAATAGTATCAACAATGGTAATGTTGCATCAGCAAGAAGAATTGTAAAAAAATATCAAATTGCTCTCATAAGAGAATAACAGAGAATTTAAAATTATTCTTTGAATTTTTTAATTAAACACAGATAAAATAAATGTTAAATATAATTTTAAGTTTTTTACTTGCTCATACAATTCTCTTCCTATTCCTCAAACCCAAATTAACCAATCTATTTTGTGGACTATTTGGCTATGTAGGAATTGCAAGAAAATTTGATAAAAAGACCTTTTACACACTTGGTTGCATTAATGACACCAGAGGAGGAGACTCCTGTGGTGTATTTATTGATGGAGAAGTAGAATATGGGGTTGATAAAGAGAAACTGTTTACCAATTTCTATGAGACTAGTATATTATTAGAAAATACTAAGGTAGCTAAAATAGCCATAGGCCATTGCAGAAAAGCATCTGTTGGTGCAGTAGGAGTTACTACAGCTCAACCAGTTGTAATTAAAAACAAAGAAACTAAGGAAACTGAGTTTGTTTTGATTCACAATGGCACTCTTTTAAATCATAAAGCTCTAGCAAACAAGTATTTAAAGGATACTCCTGATACATTCACAGATAGTCAAATTATGGCTTATATCATTTATTTCAAAGGATTTGAAGTATTGACTGAATATGAAGGAGCTGGTGCATTTGTAATGATAGACTATAGAAAGAATAGAGAGAATCCTGATGTCTATATGTTTAAAGGAGAATCTCTTCAATTTCATTACTCTAAGGAAACCTGTGAAGAAAGGCCTTTATATTTTTCTATTGAAGATAGAGGTATTTGGTTTTCTTCAATTGCTCAATTCTTAGATACTACAAGATATGGTGAAGGAGATGTTCGTAATGTAAAATGTAATCATTTGTATCATATCAAAAGTGGTGTAATCAAATCTCGTACATTTATGGACAGAAGTAAAAGACATCAGTCTGGATCTACTGTTTATAACTACAATAGTTACAGTAGTTATGAAAGACCTACTCCAATGCTTCCTATTAGACCAAGTAATCCCCCTGCAAATTATACTGCAGGAGCTAATTCTTCTATATTTGTTTGTGATGTTTTTACAAAACCTACATTTAATATATCAGGTAAGTTAATATTTGTTGATGGTTTCTATTATATTGATGGTAAAAAAGCACATGGTAAACATGAATTGAATGAATATGGTTATACTCCAACTACATATAGAGCTAATATTAAAGATTTTTGGTTCTTTGATGGAGTATTATTGTATAATGAAACCTGTTTTGACATAGTATGTGGATTACAGGACAAATTTCAATTTGAAGATATCACTGGCTATGTAGACAGTTTTCCAGAAACAGTTTATTGTTACAGTCCTCAAGTATACTTTGACACAAATGATAAGAAATTTGTTAAATGGGAAAAGAATTTGAGTTCACAATTCACTGGTAAAATGGGTATTATTTTAGATCAAGATGATACTGAATACAATTTTACTAATGGTGTTTTGAAAACAAAGACTACTTATACATATTGTGTAAATAAAAGACAAATAATTGTATTTGAAGAGAAAGCAAAAGAATTTAAAACTCTTGACAAAGATGATGAAATCCTCAGAATGTGTCTCTTACTAAATTGGTTTGATAATGAAAATAAAGATAATAATTAAACATGGCTAACGAACAAACAGTTTTTGATCACGAATTTCAACGTGAAGTAGTCATTGGATCTCCTGAAGCTAGAGGATTAATTCAAGGTATAATTGGTGTAAGAGGAAGAGTCCATGATTTAGGATACTTCACAGTCAATCTTACTAAAAACATCACAGTCCAATTTAGAGGAGGTACTTATAATGCCCTCTCTAAAGACATTTTTGTTGAGAAATTCTTAGTATTTGACAACAATACAGGTAAATATAGCTACAATGCTGGACAAGACAATATTGTTCAAATTAAAGCATTTGCTACTCATAAAGGTAATGGTCAATTCCCTTATCACAATATCCGTAGAGAATACAATGCTGAGAATAATTTACAAAAATTTGGTGCTTTGGCTAAACCGTCTCATATAATTAAATCCAATAATAAGGCTCTTATACCCTTTACATTTGGTTTAGAATATGAAACCTCTTGTGGTTACATTCCAGAAGAAGAATGCTTTAGAACAGGTCTAATTCCTCTTAGAGATGGTTCTATCACAGGTATTGAATATGCTTCTGTTGTTTTAGATTCTTCTAAAGGAGGATTTGAACTATTAGAAGAACAATTGGAATTATTAAGAAAATATACTGAATATGATAAGGAGTGTTCCCTCCATATCCATTTTGGTAATTTTCCAGTAAGTCAAAAAGCTATTGGTGTTTTATATATGCTGGCTGAATCACTTCAGGCTTGCATGTACCATACAGGACTGCTTCCAAAATATACATTTGATACTAAGGCCTACAAAGCAAGTGGTAAAGATTATTGTAAGCTTTTACCTGCTTATAATAGTTTTGAAGGAATCTACAATTTCCTTAGTGGGGGAACACCATTTTTAGGAAGTTTAACTATTCCTCATCCTGGAGATCAACGTCATGAAGCTAAGTGGAATGTGCATTCTCGTTACTATCAGATTAATCTTATCAACATGTGTTTCTATAACTCTCCTAAGACTGTAGAAATGAGGTTCTTAAGACCTTCTTACAATTTTAACAAAATTGTTAATTGGATATTCATCTTTTCAGCTATGTTGCAGTATGCAATTGATTTTGCTAAAAAGAATAAAGGAATGTCTGATGATACAATTTATAGAACATTTCATAAAATGTTTCCAGGAGAGCCTAATGATTTCCAAAAAATATTCACAAGTGTATATTCCCCAGAGATTACACAAGAATTGAATACATTTATGGACAATCTTAGAATCATTGTTAGAAAACAAGGTCAATTAAATGATGGAATTGGTAAATTAGATACATTTGATGATCCAATTATCACTACAAACTGTCTACAACGATAATGATTTTAGCTCCTTTCCAGAGATGGAAAAACCTAATAGATGTTAAAGCATTAGGAGACATTCTTTCAATTCTAGAAGTTGCCTACAAAGTAGTAGGAGTTACTCCAGAAAAGAAAGATGTCTTCAATTGCTTTACTGAATGTCCTTATGATAAACTCAAAGTGGTTATGATTGGTTTAGATCCATATCCACAAAGAGGAATAGCTACAGGATTAGCATTTGCAAATAAGGAGGGTACTAAAGAAATTAGTCCCCCCTTGTCTGTTTTAAGAGATGCTCTTTTCAATCCCCACAATCCACCAATTTGGCCTAATGGAGAAAATATAGAACAATTAAAGAATAATTTTGACATTACCCTCAAATATTGGGCTAATCAAGGAGTACTTCTTTTAAATTCTGCATTGACTGCTAAAATAAATGCATCTGAATTGCATCTTGATTTGTGGAGACCATTTATAGTAACTCTTTTAACAGAACTCTCTCTTAGAAACCCTGGAATAGTCTATATTTTATATGGTACTATTGCTAAAAATTTAGGAGTATACATTAATCATACTAATAATCTTGTATTAACATCGGATCATCCTTCTTATTATTCAAGATACAACAAAGAAATGGATGATGAAGTGTTTATTAGTGCAAACAATTACTTAAAAGAACACTATGGGGAAACAATTGATTGGTATGGAGTCAGAAATTCCAAAGATTGATGAAAAATTAACTAAAATTAATCCTGATTATCCAATTTTTAAATGTTTAATGGATTATCATAATGATTTTGGAACACATCCTGATAATTACAAAGATTTAATGAATTATCTTGATAAACAAACTAATGAATTTAAAATCTATTATGAATCTAGAAGAAGACTTGGATGACCAATTAGAAAATAAAAAAATATTAAATACAAGAAGAGTCTTATATGATAACATCCAATTTAGAAGTAAGTTAGAAGTAGCTTGCTACAAACGATTAGTCATTGCAGGATTCACTCCTTTATATGAGCCCCATAAATTTAGTCTAATTGAAAAATTAGTTCTTGATAGAGTGCAATACTTTTGCCCCTATAAAGAAAAAAAACTAAAGAAGTATGGTACATATCCAAGGGATTTAATGGGAATAAGTTATACACCAGATTTTTATATCCTCTACAAAAACATTCACATTTATTTCGATACTAAAGGCCATCCTAATGATGTATATCCTTTAAAGAAAAAGATGTTTTTGAGAAAATTAGAAGAGCTCGCTGTTGAATCAGATGAGGCTTATATGTTCTTTGAACCCCACAACATTAGTCAAATACAACAAAGTATTAATACAATATTAGCGTTATGAGTTTATTAAAAGATATAATTAATCTTAGTGAAAAACTTCCCGAAAAGGATAAACTTTACTTTGACAAATTTATTCAAGAAAGAAAATTTGAAGATGCTTTAAATTTAATCAATTCTATAATTTTTTTATCAGAAAAAGCGGAAGATCGTAATAATGATTACAGTTTTATAAATTTAGATAAAAAAAATCATAATTACAATTATTTAAATTTAGATAAGGAATCAATTCTATTATTGCAAAACTATTTAGTAAAATACTTAGATCAACTCAATATTGAATATGAATCTAACTTAAATATGAATGATTAAAAAAAGTATCAAAGATTTAGCTTGGGATGTTACTGAAGACATTTATAGAGCATCCCCAGCTCTTTCTTATTCCACATTAGCCACTTTTGAAAGAGAAGGGGCTAAATGTATTCCTACTCTACGAGATAAAAAAACATCTGAACCACTTAGGTATGGATCTCTTGTAGATACATTAATGACGGCTCCTGAAGAAATGGAAGATAAGTTCTACATTGCTCAAATAAGTAAACCATCTGAAGCCATTGCTTCAATTGCTAATTTAGTTTGGGAGCAAAGTGATAAATCAATTAAAACCTTAGCACAATTTCCACAAGAAACCCTTTTAAAAATTGCAAATGATCTCAGTTATGGCATGTTTTGGAAAGAAGCCACTCGATTAGATAAAATCATAGGAGAAGGTTCTACTTATTTCAAACAACTCGCATTAGCAGGTAACAAAATGATAGTTTCAGATGCTGATTATGCATTAGCTCAATCAAATATTGAAACACTTAAACTTCACAAATTTACAAAAGATTTATTCTACGATAATCCATTTGAAACAGATATTGAAGCCCACTATCAATTGAAATTTAAAACTTCATTTGAGGGATTAGAAGTACGCATGATGGCAGATAGGATAATTTGCGATCACGCAAGAAAAATCATTTATCCAATTGATTTAAAAACTACAGGCAAGCCAGAAGAGCATTTTGATGAATCCTTCGTAACTTGGTCTTATTGGATACAAAGTAATATGTACTCCCAAATTCTTGAGAAACTAATCTCTGAAGATGAATACTTCAAAGATTTTACAGTTTACTCATTTGAATTTGTATGTATCAATCGTTATGCCAAATCTCCCCTCATTTGGGTAGACCACAATAACTTGATTACAGGAGATAGATTAGACAATAATGGAATTCGCCATAAGCATTGGAAAACCCTCGCAAAGGAGCTTAAATGGCATTTAGATAGCGGTATTTACAACTACTCATATGATTCAATGATGAATAACGGAGTAAGAGTACTAAACAGTATAAAAATTATACAATGACACAAGAACTATTGAATTATTTCAATGGAGATACAATGGCTTCCCAAGTTTGGTGGGATAAATATGCTTTACAGGATACAGAAGTAACTCCTGATGATATGCATAAACGTTTGGCTAAGGAATATGCTCGAATAGAGGTTAAATATTGTCGATTACCAGAAGAAGATTTTCATTATGAAAAATTGTCTGAATATGGTAAAACTAGAGCAGATTATCATAGTGCTGTAGGGCAAATGACTGAAAATCCAAAGGATTTAGCTGCATTATCATATGTAGAGCAATTTGAAAAAGATATTTATAACCTATTCAAAGATTTCAAATACATCATTCCCGCAGGTTCAGTAATGGCCAATTTAGGTAAAGACACGCCAACCAGTTTAAGCAATTGCTTTGTTTTAGGTCAACCTAAGGATAATATTGAAAGTATATTTAATTATTCTAGAGATTCTGCACAACTATTTAAACGTAGAGGTGGAGTAGGAATTGATTTGTCTCTCCTTCGCCCTAATGGAGCTGGAGTTAAGAATGCATCAAATAGTTCTACAGGACCTATATCTTTTATGAATATATATGATGCAACTACTAAAACGATTGGACAAGATGGTAGAAGAGCTGCATTAATGCTTTCATTAGATATTAGACATCCAGATTCACCTGAATTTGTTAGATGTAAGGAGGATAAATCTAAAATTACAGCCGCTAATATTTCATTAAAAATTGGTAAAGATTTTATGGAAGCGGTTGCTAAGGATGAAGATTTTATTCTTAGGTTTCCTGTAGAACAAGATTTATCTTATTTTTCAGAAAATTATTTGGAATGTCCTTATAATACAATGATTTATTTAGAAGACCATAAAAGAAATAATGAAGTTTTCTATATCAAAAGAATTAAAGCAAAAGAACTTTGGAACAGTATTTGTCAACATGCTCATGATGATGCAGAACCAGGGATTATATTTGAAGATAACCATCTTGAATATGATCCTGCCGCAGTATACCCTGATTATAAACCAGTTACAACCAATCCATGTGGTGAAATCTTCATGGGTCCAAAGGACTCTTGTCGACTAAGTGCAATCAATTTATATTCATTTGTAGATCAACCCTTTAGTAAAACTCCATCAATTGATTTTGAAAAACTCTACGAAGTCTCATATGAACAATTAGTTCTATCAGATGATTTAGTAGATTTAGAAATTGAAGCAATTGATAGGATTTTAGATAAGATTAATCCTACTTATTTGAATGAATTTGTAAGATATAATGAAGTTGCAAAACATCTATTTACGAAACAACAATCAGAGGAATTCAAGCTCTGGTGGGAAATTAGGGAAAACGGTAGAAAAGGTAGACGAGTAGGTAATGGTTTTACAGCTCTTGGAGATATGATTGCAGCAATGAATTTGAAATATGGTTCTGATGAATCATTAGAATTAATTCAATCTGTTTTACATACAAAAATGCAAGCAGAATTAGATGCTTCTATTGATTTAGCTATTCTTAGAGGTTCTTTTGATGGATTTAATCCAGATTTAGAATATATTTCTACTCAAAAGATGGGGGGTGTATCTATTTCAGGAACAAATACATTCTATGATACAATCTATCAAATGTTCCTAACACAAGTAGATAGAATGCGTCAATATGGAAGGAGAAATATTTCAATTTCAACTGTTGCTCCAACGGGTACCGTAAACAACCTTGCGGCATAATAAAGTAATTTATTATGAGAATCGGATGAATTGCTGGAAAGCTAAAATTAATTAAATTATTTATTTAAACACTAGGAATTGTCGATTATTTATTGTACCTTTGCGGAATTGAACCCGTAAAAATTAAAAAAATGAGTAAAAGAAAACATTTTCCTATTGTTGGAACAAGATTTGGAGAATTTACAGTTATTGATGAAGAACTTGTAAAATCTAAAGATGCAAAAATACTTTATCATGTAAAGTGTTCTTGTGGAAAAGAACAATTTGTCAGAGCTTATTTCTTAGAAGTAGGTAGACAAACTTGTTGTAAAGAATGTAGAAGTAAAATAAATTATGAAAAAGCGATAAAAAATGGAACTAGTATTGGTTTTATAAAATTACACCATGAAGGTATTGGTAATTTTACAAAAACAGCATATAATCATTTTAAAAGAAATGCTAAAAGAAGAGATATAGAGTGGTCTAAAGATTTAACTCTTGAGTTCTTATATAATTTATTATTAAATCAAAATAGAAAATGTGCTCTTTCTGGTGTAGATATTGATCTAACCGAGTTTAGAAAGGGTAGTAATGTAAATTTTGAATTTATGACTGCATCTTTAGATAGAATTGATTCTTCTAAAGACTATAACCCAACAAATGTTCAATGGGTACACAAAGATGTAAATAGAATGAAATGGGCACTTGACCAAGACTATTTTATTTAGATGTGTGCTAAAATAATTAATCATGCTAATCAGCAGCCAAGTTAGGAATAAATTCCTAAACGGTTCAGAGACTACCTGAGCAGTAAATCTGCTTAATAACAGGAAGTAGTATAGTTTAGTCACTATATGAAAAAGAGTCCGATACCCTAGTAATAGGGTAGTGATATAGTCCACACTTATATGAAAATATAAGATAATGTGAAGTTTATTAACACAAACTACTTCAGGAATTGAACCTCTATTCAAAGCTGTCTATAAAAGGAGAGTTAAAGTAGAAGAGGGGGCTTATGATTTCAAAGCTGAAGATGGTCAACTCTTTAAAGAGTATTTAGTAGTACATCCCAAATTGGCTGATTTTGCAGCAAATAGTCTTGGATATCTAAAAGAAGTCATTGCTAAATTCACAGAAGATGATTGGAACAATATTTATAAGCAATCTCCTTATTTTGAAAGTACAGCTAATGATATCTCTTGGAAAGATAGGATAGACTTACAAGCATTAGTTCAACAATATACCACTCACTCCATTAGTTCTACGATTAATCTCCCCAAAGGTACAAAAGTAGAAGAAGTAGATCAATTATACCGATATGCCAATGAAAAGAATTTAAAAGGTATTACAGTCTATGTTGATGAATCAAGGGAAGGAATATTAGTTACTAATAACCCAAATAAAGGCTTATGGAAGGCCACAGAGGGACGTAGAGCACCTGAGAGACCTAAAGTATTATCAGCTAAATTAACCCCCGTTAAATCAAAGGGAATTAACTATGCAGTAATTGTAGGATTCTTAGAAGGTAAACCATATGAAGTATTTGCATATGAATTAGATACTGAAGAAAAGGCTTGTGAAGGTCATGTGATTAAAATAAAAAGAGGAGTTTACAATTTCGTATCTCCCACTTATACAGTATCAAATCTTCAATTAGCTGCAGAAAAGGTAGAAGAAAAGGCTTGTACACTATACACATCAATGCTTCTTAGAGAAGGTGCTGAAATTAATCACATCATCAAAACAGCTAAAAAGGTTAATGAAAACATTAGTTCCTTTAGTTCAGCAATGTGTAGAGTATTAGCCAAATATGCTCCAAAAGAATACAGTAGAGATCTTTGTCCCAAATGTGGACAACCACTCAAGCATGAAAACGGTTGTATCAAGTGTGATTCTTGTACTTACAGTGCGTGCTTCTTAATGTATAAACATAAAACAATTTAAAAATGATAGGATCAATAATAGTCATCGTAATTCTTATAGGCGTATATGGTAAATTCATGGCTAATCATATTACTAAGGTAATGAAAGAAGAATTTCAGTATCATCTTGGTTTAGTCAAGAAAGATACTAACTTATTTCAAGATACCATATCTTTTAAAACCAGTTATTTAAAAGGAGATTCACAACTTCCTGTTTTACAACTTAAAGTAGAGGGCAGACTCTGTAATCTACTTTTAGACACAGGGGCTAATCTCAACATTTTAAATGAATCTGTTTTTAATGAAATCAATATTAACAATAAAATAGAAGTAATCAAATGTAAGGATAACATCATTTTTGGTGGTGGATCTGAAGAACAAATAGGAACAGCTAAATTAAAATTCTCATATCAAAGAGTCAAATTTAATGATGATTTTGATATTATTGATGTCAGTAAAGCCTTCAATGAATTTCATGAAAAAACTGGAGTTCTTATCGATGGTATTTTAGGAAATCAATTCTTTAAAACAAATCAATGGAGTCTCGACTTCGATAAAATGGTAGTATGGGTGAAATAATTAAATTAAAATCAAGGTATTCTAATGTCAAGTCTATATTGAAACAGATGATTCCTTTGAATTCTGACAATGAGAATACTTTTAAACTTGTTACAGATGCTCAATCAGTCAGATGTGGTTATATGGAAGATGGCTCATTTTGGATTGATCCAGAAGGGGGACCAATGCTTCAAAAAGGAAATACAATTGAAGGAAGAGTGATTAAAAATATCACTCATTCTTATGAAGTAGGCTACATAATTACTTTTGAATAAATGCTTACAGAAGTTTATGATTTAGAAACAATCATAAATCTTTTTACTTATACTGGATACTGTTTACAAGATAAACAATATTATCAATTTGTTATACATGATTCTGTCAATCAATTAGAAGAGTTAGTTGCTCATCTGAAAAGACCTCAACTAGTACAAGTAGGATTCAATAATGAAAACTTTGATTATCCACTTATACATCACATTCTCTCTAATTATGAACGGCTACAATATCTCACAGGCTCTGAAATAGCTGCTGAACTCTATGAAGAGGCTCAGCGGTTAATCAGAGGTGAGGAATACAATGTAGTCCCTGATAGGAAGAAATATATATCACAAATTGATTTATTTTTGATTTGGCATTATAACAATGCTGCTAGAAGAACAAGTCTAAAAGATTTAGAATTTGCTATGAATATGCAAAATATTGAAGAAATGCCTATAGCACACAATCAATATTGCCGATGGGAAGACATATCAAGTGTACTCTTGTACAATAAAAATGATGTAGAAGCGACTGTTTTATTCCTAGAGGCAACTCTTGGACAAACAGATTACTCACTGTACAAAAAGAAGAATAAACTCGCTTTAAGATTTCAATTAGCTAAAAAATTCAATATTCCCTGCAACAATTATCCTGATGTCAAAATTGGTGAACAATTAATGCTTCAACTCTATTCAAGAGCAACTGAAAAGAATCCTTGGGATGTTAAGAAATTAAGAACTCCTAGAGAATCAGTTGATTTAAAAGACTGCATCCCACCTTGGTGTCAAATAAGATCAAAAGAATTTAATCGATTCTTAGAACTCATCAAAAACACTAAAGTAAAAGGAGATAAAAAGGAATTTGCACATTCAATCATCTTTCATGGAATCTCATTTGATTTTGGTTTAGGTGGAAGTCATGGATGTATCAACTCAGGAATATATAAATCTGATGAATCTGGAGTCATTTTAGACTTAGATGTGTCATCTCTATATCCCTCAGTAGCAAAATCATTAAATGCATTTCCTGCACACTTAGGAATTGAATTTATGGATTTGTATAGTCAATTTATTGAAGCTAGACTTGCTGAGAAGAAGAAACCTAAAGGAGAAAGAGATGAAGTACTAATTGAAGGATACAAATTGATTTTAAATGGCACATATGGTAAGTCTGGTGAAGACACTTCATTCCTATTTGATAAACTCTACACATACAAAACAACTATTGCTGGTCAATTGTTCATATGTATGTGGGCAGAACGAATGGTTGAAGTTTGTCCTGAGTTACAGTTTATTCAAATTAACACTGATGGTATAACCATTAAACTCCCTAAAGAAAAGATTCCTCTTATCATGGAAGTATGTACACAATTGACCAAAGAGACTACTCTTGAAGTTGAAGATGCTTACTATAGTCAAATGGTTATTAGGGATGTCAATAATTATATGGCTCAATATTCTGATGATATTGAACATATCAAATATAAAGGCTGTTTTGAAATTGACAAGGAATACCACAAAGACAATTCAATGCGAATTGTTCCTATTGCTTTAAAGAATTATTTCATCAACAACACACCCATTTCAGACACAATTAGAACTCATAAAAACATATATGACTTCTGTATTAGATTAAAATGCAATCACTCCAGTAAAGCTTTATACAGCTATTTAGATGAAGATGACCGAGTTAAAGACTTAATTCTCTCTCGTACAACTAGATATTTCATTAGCAAAAAAGGTGGTGCATTGAGTATTTATTATAATGGTGCAACTAATCCTAATAAAGTAAACAAGGGTTACACAGTTACTCTATTCAATAATTTTGTTGAACGAGAGGACTACAACATCAACTACAAATTCTATGAGATTGAAACTAACAAAATCATAGATACAATTGTAGATAATCAATTAAATATGTTTTAAATGTCTGAAGAAAAATCTATAAGATACAATGAAGGTAAACCAAAGTGGGGTTATGTCCACTTTGAATCCCTTGTACCAATGATTCGTGTACTTGAATTTGGAGCCAAAAAATATGAGCCAGATAACTGGAAAAAAGGATTAGATTTAAAAGAAATCCTTGAGTCACTTCAACGGCATCTCGCTAAACTTATGGACGGTGAGGAGAATGATGAAGAAACTGGGATTTCACATATGGGCCACATTCAATGTAATGCGATGTTTTATAATTACCATAAAAATAAACAAAAATAACAAATGCAAACACAATTAGTAATTCTAGTTGGCCCTCCAGGAACAGGAAAAAGTCATTATGCCTATAAAACTGCTAAAAAGAATCCCTTAAAATGGATTGTAATTAGTCGTGATGGTATTAGACGTTCTCTTGGAGACAAAAAATCACATCTAATATTTAAACAAGACAAGGAAGAAATCCTATCGTCTATTGAATTTGATGCAATTGTAACATCTCTTTCCTCTGGGTTTTCTGTAATTGCTGATATATCTAACAATGGTTATAAAGGACAATTTGATGGTATCCCAGACATCATTTGTCCTTATCAAGTATCTATTCAGATTAAGTATTTCAAATGCTCAATCTGGTTAGCTACCTTGAGAGATCTGTGGAGAAGAATTAAAGGAGGTCATATGGTTGGTTATCAAAGAATTAAACGACTACACAATCAATTTTACATTCCTAAAGATTATAGAAACGACTATGGAAATAATTAAAGATTCAGTAATCAGTATTCACATTTCTGGTGATAAAGAAATTAACACATTTCAATCTATTGTTGAAAAAACATTTTCACAAAATAGAATGATGGGGTTTAATCGAAACAAACTCACAACAGAAGAGAGTGATTTTTTAGAACAAATATACCAAAATATTAGAAAATGAAATTAATAAAACCTTCTGTTGAAGTAATCAAACAAATAGAGAATCATGATATTTATAAACACATAGCAACTTGTTATGCCTTTATACACAATATCAAAGTCCCTGAGACATTAAAGGAATGCAGAAAAATTGTAGATACTTTAGAAATAAACAATGATGTAAACATGCTTTGTCATAGTGCTGTATATTTGACTCTACCCCTTACTGAATTCTATGTTGATAAATACAGTGACGAAAATAAGTGTGATGCATATGAAGATCTTCTTGCTAAGAAACTACATGTAACAACTACTTATGATTACATCTTTGAGAATAACTATTTTAATGATTTACAATACCTTAATTCTCAACCAGTTATACATGAAAAGATGATTACCGTCAAATTTGTTTTAGACAAATTGGGTAGACAATCTCTTCAACAACTTGGAGATGCATTTTCAATCACTCATGGAAATAGTTTTAACTTCAACTATGGTAAGAAAAGAAATAATACTCAAATCTCATTTCTTATACCCTCTTATCTGAATTTAGAACCAGGATGTTATATGCCTACTAAATTAGAGGATAAAACTGTTTTTAGACATACTGCTACAGGTAATGTACACAAATTGATTACAGACAATCTAGGAGTAAGCCCTGAGATGTTTAAAACATTTAGTTGTGATGAACAATTAGACCATACAAAATACATTAAAGAAGCAAATGTAATCCATTCATTTTTGACAAGGCGTTTTGAGAATGAACAAGAAGTCTACAAACTCATTGATAATAAGCAATTTACACCTAAATCATATAGGAATATAATGACTTATTTTGGTGAGGAACATGCACTTGTTACAGCATCTCATTATGCTTGGACAACATTTATGAATAAAAGAATGGATCTACTTATTGGACCAAATACTAAAAAATTATTTACAGAAATACAGCATCAATTATGAATATAAACTTTTTTAATGAAAAAAATCTACTTAAAACTAAAAATACAAAAAGAGAAGTAGTTCCTATGAGAGGAGATTTAATCTCCTTTGTTAGAGATGTATATTATGTTGTTGTTTCAATTGAATATCATTATGAAAATGAAATCATAATCATTAGATTAGACAAAGTATGAAAATATTAATTATAGGAGATGTGCATGGAGAAGATATAATTTGGAATTTAGCTGATTTAAATCTTCTTCAAGCATTCCCATATTTGGACACAGATTTTGACTATTATATCTTCTTAGGAGACTATGTTGATTCCCATGTAATACATGCACCAAAAATAATTGAGAATCTTGAAAAGATTATTCAATTAAAAAGGAATTATCCTGACAAAGTAATTACTCTTATGGGAAATCATGATTTGTCTTATATGTTTGGTCATGATAAATTCCCATGTTCAGGACAAAATGTTCAATATGGTAGTTTTATCTCTAAACTTTTAACAGACAATAAGGACATATTTCAACCTCTTTTCTATATTGATAATCTACTATTTTCTCATGCTGGAATTTCAAATAGATGGTTAAAGGAATTTAATCAACAATTTGGTATTACAGATGGTAAATTACATCCTAATGCAATCTCAGAATCTTATTACAAAGCTGTTTCAGAAAAACCAATGGACATATATTCTGCCATTTTTGATGTAGGTATGTTAAGAGGAGGAGATAGTCTCGTAGGAGGTCCATTTTGGGCTGATTTTAAAGAAACTGTAATAGATATAGTACCTGATTGGCATCAAGTAGTAGGACATACACCTGTAAAAAAGATCCAAACTGTTCAATATTGCAAAGACGATATTGACATGGGATCAATCACATATATAAACACTATCCCAGCTACAACGAAGGTTAGTGAAATCGCTTATGCTTTGGAAGTATAACAATCGTTATCAGTTTTATTAAGGGTTTTACTGGTAACAAAAAGAGGGGAGTCACATTTAATTGTGCTCCCCTTACTTTTTAAAAATTAATTAAAATGAAAAAATCAAATTGTAAAACAAAATCATCTACAGTTCATTATATATACGGCAATTTAAATGTTGAAGACTGTATGTTTGCATTTATAGAATATACTAGAGAAAAAATGTGGACTGTATCTTTTAATCCTTTATTTCCACGTACTTATTTTAGAGGTGGAATAAATGGTGGTATAGAACGCATTACCTTTCAAAAATTATGGGAAGAATTCTCAACTAATACAGAAATATAAAAAGGGAGAGTCTAAACAACTCCCCCTTTCTTTTTTTTACTACTCGCTTGTTCAGATTATTGAACCTTCAAGAATACTAATGCTTGATCTGGATTAAATACCTTATACAATGTTCTATTCATTGGAACTGTTTCTAACCAGAATTTCTCACCCTTATACATTCCTTTATACCTACCAGATTGAATCTTATCACCATAATTGACTACATTAAATACATCCAAGACTCTCTATACATAATCACTAGCAGCAGCAGGTGATTTAACAATTGTAAACAACTGTTTGGGTAACAACCATGTAGGAGTCATAGCCCCTATTTCAGTCTAAAGACGTCTCATTTCATATTCAGCAAATTGACTAAACCACGTATCTTCATCAGGCCATTCAATTAATCCAAGAGCTAGTGTTAAAGATGCAAATGTACCTAATTCAGCAAGTGCTCTTTTAATATTACCTTTTTCTAACTTACTTAATTCACTCCATTTCTCACTCATAAGTGCAAACTAGAATCCTTTTAAATCCTTAGCAAATTGACCCATAAAGTTAAAGAATGATCTATAATATCCCTCAGTCCAATCACCTGCCTAGTAGTTATATTGAGCCTTACCAGCTCTTCTGTTCCATGCAGCGGGCATCCATTTCCTAAACATATAAGCCAATCGCATAATTGCATGTTTTTGACTCATATTCATGTCCTATTTATTATAAATCCCCTAGAGTGATTGATTCACATATTTGATTCTATTGTAGATTTCATCTCTATCTTTACTAGTAAATTCACTTCCATCCATTTTGGTGTAACCCTATTTGACAACAATCTTACCCCCCAATCTCAAATCATTCCCTTTTACAGGAACTACTTCCATTGCATCAATTAAATCAACTTCTTTACCAGATGAATCTTTCATTTTAATCTTACTCAACATTGCTAATCCTGAAACACTAGACATCTAATGTTCACCAGCACGAGTAAGGAAGAAGAGGGTGCTTGTATTCATAAATCTTGCTAGACCCTTTTGATCCATCTATAATTCATGTGCTCTTCCTTCTGCATCCTATGATATATTAAAGTACTCAATTAGAAGTGACAACTTATCAGTTTTGATTCTGTTTCCAATATTTCCTAAAAGCTGGGGTAACATTTGTGTATAAGTCTTATTTGCTTTAGCTAAATCTTTTACATTGTAATACTAACCAGCAACAGCTTCAATCATCATCATTACATTACCCGTCAATAAGTTAGAAGTACCAGCTAATCCATTCAATGCTAGATTGTTAAGTGAAGTCATTCTATTGACAAAATCTGCAGTTTTAGCTTTATCTATTTTACTATTACCAAATGTGCCTTCATCCTCTTTAAATCTACCATAAATCTACATGTCCATATAGTCATTGAATTTAGCTAACATGTTAGAGGCATCAGCATTTTTAGTCATCTTATTGCTAAATTCTCTACCAAATCCTTGAATAGTTTGCATAATAGGTTTACCATTTTCAGTCATATCAACTACTCTCTATTTCATTAGATCTCTAGTTAATTCTAAAAGATGAACGGCTTGATTCATTTCATTGAATTCAACAGCCATACTTGCATACGCAGCTAATGAAGAAGTAGCATCTGTGGATAAATCATCCATATTATCTAATTTACCTACAAAGTAAATTGGAAGAGTCATTACTTTATTTCCTTCAAAATCAAGTAAATTCTTTGTATCCGCAAGTCCTTCACCCCCAAATTCAATATCCTTTTCTCTCCTATACAATAGATCCTTAGCACTCTCTTTAACTGTATTCATTGCACCCTTCACAGATTTAGCACCTTTAATACGTTCAATCAGATCCTTACGAATCTAAACAGCATTGTAGTTATTTCTACTTCCTTGAGGTAAAAATGAATCCAATTCTTTTTTAATACGCATGAAGTCATTATAATAATCTTTTTCTGCTTTACTTAGTTTGTTATATTTATTAGAGGAGTATATGTTTTTAGTGGGTAGAGTATCTTCGCCAATCTTTTCAGTATTAACCTAGTACCAATCATATAAATCTTTCTATCTACCTTCCCACTATTCTTGAGTAGGATGTACTCCGTATTTGACATCTAATTCTTTTTTATATTTATCTTTAGCTAATTCAAAAGCAGTATAGTCTAATTCAGCAATGTATTTACCAGTCAAATTACCATTCTTATCTCTATCATGTATAAAATCAGTATTTTTGATTCCTGCATCCTCTAGAGTCTTCTACATAGCCTATAACTCTTTCATATAGTCTAACGTCCTTCTGATTGAATTCTATTTAAATGAGTCAACAGAATGATTAAATAATCTTAACATCTAATCAGATGAATCTGCCATAGAGTCCATCCATCTATCGAAGAATCCAATGTCTTGCGAGGAGTGGTCCAATAATTCTTCTAGAGTAAGAGTTTGTCCTTTTAATTTACCCATCTTCATCACTAATGAATCTCCTACAAATGGTCTAAGGAAGTCTAATACTAAATCCCTACTAAAATCTCTATATTGTACCTCTAAATAAGTACATAAATCTGACAATTCATTTAATTCTTTTTTGAATTCAGTAGAGTATTGATTAGTCTTTTCAACATCATCTCTAACCATCTCTTCTTTTAACTCTTTTACACTTCGAGTATATGAAGCAGTGAAATTCTTAATAGTCCTAAGCATTGCAGCCATTTGATTTGTAGTAGTTGCTCCACTATTACCTTCACCCATTCTAACAAAAGCAGCTTGATGAGATTTTAATTCTTCCGCAGCATTGGTAATAAATGTATATAATCCTTTTGCAAACTATTTATTTTCAATATCTGCATCTAATTCATTAATGTAATCTCTCTATAATTCATCTACAATTCCATGTACAGCTCTTTTTTCAGCAATACGCCTCTATTTAATCTTATTCTAAATGACATTAGTAAGAATCTCTTCTTGTTTCTTCACTCTATCCTCTAGAGCAAACAATTTAGTCTATTGTCTAGATATATTTTTCAAATCAATCTTATCAGCCATTCTATTAGCCAATAAATCCTATGCGAATTCACCAACTTCTTGATTAACTTGTTCAATTGCTTTCTATAAATCCTATTCTAAACCCTTCTTACCATTGAAGAATTGTTTAATTGCATCAAAGAAACGAGTTAATAGACTCTTATATGGTGTATTAGGAATTGGTTCATTTTTGATCCAGTGTTTAGATACTAATTGACCAAGTGCTTCTTTAGCTAAGAGAAATCTATCTCCTTCATATTGAGCATCATATGCATCATAAGCTGTACCTAAAACCTCTTCAACCATTCCTTCCTGTCCAAGTAGATTAATTAACCTCTTGACTACAGGATGATTATCCCCAAGTAACTCAATAAAAGCATGAGCGAATTCTTCAGGGATGGCCTTTTGACCTCTTTCATCTCTACTTACTCTAATAGTCTCTAGGAGCCCATCTACAGTCTTTTTAGCTGTCAATGTATCCATAACTCCATTAATACCCATCTACTCTTCTACCTCAGTTAAAAAGCCATCTGAGATGCCATATTGCTTACCTAACTCTCTTAGTTTTGTATTCAATGCAATATTGACATCCTAATCCTTCTCTAAGTTTCTCTAAGAGTATAATACAGTAGCATATGGATCATCTTTACCTTCTATTACTTTTATATGACGTTTTCCATTAGTGGCTAAATTAGACTTCATATGATAAGATAAGGCTAAAGGGTTGTTAGGATTATTAAATCTTTTTACAATTTCTCTAGCATTCTCCATAGTATAGTTCTTTACCTTATTATTTGAACCATATCTACCCCACTAATGATCTAATTCATCTATATAAGATTCCTATGATTGCAACTCCATCATTACTTTGACAGGCCCCAATAGGAATTCACCATTTTCATCTACAGGTAAAACCTCTTTATATCCATCTATTTTTGCTGGGTCTACTAAACCTTTATAAATCTGTGTCGCTCTCTCATAGGTGGTAGATTGGAGTAGACCTCTATTTAGTCTACTCTCAATCTTATTACCATTCCTATCAGTGATCGTCATAATTGTTATACATGACTCTCCCATATTAATTATTTTTTACAAAATGTTTGCCCGTTTTCATCAGTAGGCTCATGAGTACTATTATTAACTTCTTTTTTAATTTCATCCATTTTCTATCTAAGGAATGAACTAGTTGTTGATTCACCTATATGAGGAGCTGGAGGAGTTACATCTTCAAATCCTTCCATAGGCATTGTTTCTGGTCCTTCAACATCATCCTCTTCATATCCCTTGTATTTAGGATCAATCTATGATTCCATATCTTCCATGTTTAATCCATTTTGATATTCAAGGAATTTATTAGGAATTCCTATTGGATTTTCTATGAGAGAATACTAAGTAATATATGTATCAGATCCTAACAATTCAGTATCTCCATATTTGCTATAGTAATATTCAACTCCATTTAATTTTTTCATGATTATAGGAAAACTAATTCCTTTTCTAATCATAATTTGTCCATTTCTAGATTCATCTACAGGTGTCTAAATTTGAATTGCTTCATTTAACTCTTTATTTCCATTAATAAATACAGAATCATCAATCTCATTCATTTCAGGAACAAACTTTCTCAGATTTCTATGATTCATTAGAAATTGATTTACAAATCTATCATAAGCATGTTTATCCTCTTTCATCAAATTCAATTTAATCAAGGTTCTTCTATAATTTGGAATTGCCAATCTAACATTTACAGGAGCAAGATGAATAAAACTAGTTGGTCCAAATGCGAATCCGTTTCTAAAATAACTATAAGCTAATAAGTCAGTTGCTAATTTCTTAGCCTCATCTCCCATAGATAACAATGAATCCCAATCTCTTGTTACACTGTCTTTCTAATTAGGTGATAGAGAACCTACATTACTAAATTTTATAATCTTTTTACCCTTATCATCAGTTCTAACTTTTAATCCCTATATAAGAACTAATTCACCAATTTCCTTATTAGAAGTTTTTAATTTCTCAAATTCATCAGGGAATTTATTAATATAATAGTCTCTCTTAACTTGAGCTTCTTGAGCAGTTTTGCCCCCAAAGAATTCCAATTCAGAAGTGATGTATACAAATAAATCATTGTAAATCTATTTAACCTATTTAGCAGTTAAACTCCCTTTAGAGAATTCAAATGTTTTAGTCAAATTCTTAATCGCCTTAATTACTTGTCTAAAAGATTCTTTTGCATATGGGTAGTATTGACTCAAGAGCAATTCAGAAGTTTCTAATCCCAGAGTATAATTAGCCTAAACCATTGGTAAAGTACTCTCATTGATTGTATCTCTTAGTCTAGCAATATTCTCTTTTTTAGAGAGACTTCTATCTTTTAATATATCAACTTTAATCAATTTAGCTCCTTCAAGAGGAAAATTCTTACTATCAGTTTCTTCCATCAAATCAGTAACATCATCAATTTTTAAATCTGTATCTGCTTGGCCGGGTCCTGTTGAACCCCCACTTGTATCACTACGCATAGATGAAACCACTCGTGAAAGAACCTATCCAGTACTGTATGAAGTCTTAAATGCATTAGCTATCTTCAATTGGAATACATAATACTATTTATGTTCAGCAGGAGTTAACTCTTCTCCATTTGCAATAGCATTTCCATAAACAATTGCTGTAGCCATATCACTTTGAGATAAATCTGAATTGGTGTAATCCTATTCTGTTGTAGTATAATCTGTTTTATAAGTTTTACCAAAGAATTCTTCAATAGTCTTTTTAATTGCATCTCTTTTACTTATTCCACTATCACTCAATAGTTCATAAGTATTAGTCATTTCAATTACAATTGGCTATGACAAAAACAAACCAACTGTTCCATGAGTATGACCTAATCTGAGTAACAATGAAGCTAAATCAGCTGTAAATCCATTCAAATTTAAATCACTTAATACAGGATCTTTTACAGCATCTACAGAAGCAGCTACAGGTTCAGAAGTATTTCTACTAATATACTATCTATGTTTATTAAAAATTTCATGCAAACTTAAATATAATTCACCTCCAATTTTAACCCCAAATTCTTTTTTAACCGCTAATTTGGTTCCTTGAATGACTGCATGATTAGCATTGTGATTAGCAAATATACCAATTAATGCACCAGCAGTGTGATTCTATTTGTGAAAATAAGTCTGAGTTGATGGACTAAGTGGGTCTAATTTCTCTTTGTACTTCTCAGCCATTTGATTTAGAGTTTCTAAACCTAAACTATTCAAGTATTTAGGAACATTTGCTACTTCTTTTTCATCAATGACTTTAAAAAATCCTTTTTCTATAGCAATTGCTTCAAATTCTCTATATTCAGCAAGTTTCAATCCTTTATTAATAGTTACAACTCTAGCTGATTTCTTTAATCCATCAAATGCTCCAGGATTAATCATATTCTATACAGTATCAGGATTGGTTAAAATCCCCCACATGATGTCAATAATTTGATTGTTTCTGGCTTTTAAACTATTAATTAATGATGGATTTTCTAAAGCGGCTTTTTTAAATTCTTCCCAAGATTGTAAACCTTTTTCTTCAGCAATCTATTTTACATTATCAGCATTAATATCTTTTAACTCTGTAACATATTTTATATATGTGATATAATGATTTAATGTAGGTGTTTCTTCAAATTTAACTTTTTCAATTATTTCACCAAGAAAATATTTAGATTCACCATTTTCATCTTTTAAATCCCTACTTTCTAACCAATTTTCAAATACTTTATATTCATTACTTTCTTTATCAAGTTTATCTGCGTTTTCCTTATAAGTTAAATTTTTAATAGTTTTAAACTACTCTCTATTTTCTTTAGGATCAACCCCCATTTGCTACATAAGTTCTGTAACGAATTTATTTCTATCATATTTTTTAATTGTATTAAATTCCTAAAACATTGCATACAATTTGTCCACGTCAAAATCTAACCCAGCAATAGTAGTTACCTCTTTAGGCATCATTATTGCACTACCAGAATTTCCAGGCAAGAAACCTTTAATATATAAAGGAAACATTGAATATTTATTCTCAGTTGGAATCCTATAACCAATCAGTTTCCTCAATTCATCTGGGAGTACTTTTAATGGATTACCATTCTTGTCTTTGAGATTCTTATGAACAGCATCTACATCCAACAGACCTGTTTTAGGGTCCATGAGAGCTTCAAAGTATTCAGAGGAATACCAAGGCATATAACATTCAATATATTCAATATATTTCTCACCATTGTCATTAGTTGCCCATTTGATGTTTAAATCATCATGAACTCCCCAAGAAGTCACATGAACTAATGAACCACCTTTAGTCTTCTATTTAGTAATCTCATTTTTAATTCCTGAATGCAGTAAACTCGATGTACGATCTGAATGAATCTAATCACTATAAGGAAGTGTAGGAAATCCATCTTCAGCAAGTTCAAGAGCTTTAGCCATTTCTGGACTATATCTCTTACTTCCATTGACTTCTTTCTTTAATGTATCATTAACTGCTTGTTTATCTCTGAGACTATCTACAGTCCTGTAGAATGAGCCTAATAGATTCTCAACATTTAAAGCGGCATATATCTATGTGATCTAATCCTTTGTATAATCTTTTCCATTAACCTTATAAATCTAATTTGGATTTAAATCAGATAGAATCAATTTCCTAATCTAAGTACCAAACCCTTGTGTAGTATCCATGTAGTGACTAGGTACAGGCTGTACAAGTGCATAATCATCGTAAGGAATACTATGGACTATCTATGGATTATATCGTCCTACATTAGAGCTAATTGATTCCTATAGGTATCCTTTAATTGCTTCTTTAGTAGTAAATTCATGCACATCCAATGCACCCTATCCACCTACTTTTACAGCACTAGAGAACTAAACTACATCAATCTGATTCTCTTCCATAAATTCTTCAATAGCCGAGAGCTAAGGAGACTTCTTAAGTATGTTAGAGAAGATTAATAGAAATTCTGCATTCTTATTTTGTATAGGAGTTCTAAGTAACTATTCCTTATTGATCCCAGTTGCTTCATCTTTTACTAATCCTTGATTAGCTATTTGAGTATAGACAAATGGTTTTTTAGGTTGCCAAATTGTATTGAAATCATTTGCATCAAATTTGACATCCTCCCCTTTTTGCATCTTTTTGAGTTTATCAAAAACTCTCTGCATCTCAGGAGTCCATTGTCCAGACATATCCATGATTGCTCTATAAGAGGATAAACTCCTATATGCTTGAGCATCAGTTACTTCTACTTGATTCTCATTCTTATCATTAGTACTATACTTCTCTAAAATCAAATCTCTATCCTTTGCAGTCATTGTGCCTTTTTTGACAAATGCATCAAGAGCTTCTTTAATATCTGCTAAAGTATTTGAAACTGATTTGAAATCCTTGAGAAATATTGTATTCTCAATAGTTCTACCATGTTCTGACTATGTATCCAATCTTAATCCTGGAGTATGAATCTGTTTCATACGTTTCTATACATCTCCTAGATTCTTGTAGTAAGCTAAGTCAGTAGTAGTGATTTGAAGCATTTGTGATTGAGCAAACCTTTGATTCCAAAAGTAATTCCTCAATTCCTTTTCAGCATTTTCAACACTACTTAGATTCTATAGATGTTTAAGAGTCTTTCCATCATCAGTCATTTTAAATAGACCAATCTTTCTATATCTCTTCTTTTCCTATTCATACAATAAATCTGTTTCTACTTTAATTGTATCTTTTAGAAATTTAGTAAACTTTTCAACAGTATCAGGCATTACTGATTTTAAATCTATTGATTCTTGATAGGTATCAAATTCTTTAATATACTTGTCTAAGAATGGTAAGAATTGGAATTCTAATCCTTTTGTTTCAAAATTATCAATAGGAGCAATCTATCCTTTAGCAATTTGATTCTGTCTATTTCTAACCATTTTAATCCTATCATACTCCTACATAGCAACATCATAGAATCCATCTAAAAGAGATTCTTCCCAATTCTTGCTAGTCTAATCATTGTATTTATGAAATCTTACAAATTCTGCAGAAGGTGCATCAGCTAAAATGAATTGAGGAAACCATGCTACTTTATTAGTAGTATCGATTGTATTTGAGTATTCATTAATCATCATTATTGTATGATCTAATGCACTCAATTTAGAGTATTCCTTTTTATTGTAGTTCAATACAACCTTGTGTGAAAATAACTCTCTCGATTTTGCATCAGTGGCTAAATCTCTTAACCACGCATTTCTATATTTACCATTTTGATAAAACCAATTGTACTATTCATACTCTTTTGCAAAGAACTCTTTTAATTCTTCATCTGAGTATTCAGTTCCTTTCAACTTATTCATCAAATCTGCCATATATGAAGGAGCTGTAAATGAGTAGTAACTCTTCTAATTCTCATAGACAGAACTTCTCATTAACTATGTATTAGACCTCTATAGGATTTCTGCAATTCCCTTGTAATCAGCAGCATATGCATTAATGAAATCTAAATGAGTTGCTTTACTTCTATCTAACCCATTAGTTATTCGCACCAAATTGTCTAACATTTTAGTAAACATATGATTTATGGTCATAGTCATGCCAGGAACATTTGGTGATTTAGGTATGTATTGAAGTGCTTCTAAGAGAGAAGTTATATCTGTATCAACTCCTAAAGCTCCTAAGATGTCTTTAATCTTACCAATGTTGTTATTGACATATTTGGTAATCTCTTCAATTGATTTACCTTTAATATCATCAACCATACCATCTATTTTAGGCTAATCATCGGTTTCTTTCTATCCTACAAGAGTAAGTTTAAGTGTTGCAAGATTGTCTCTATCAATGTTTCCAGCATCATCATAGACTGAATTGAATGATAGTAAGGTTTTACTCTCCATAATTGCTCTCCATTCATCTAAGAAATAAGCCACTCCATCGGGTTTATTCAACTCTTTAGTCATATAGGTATAAGACCCATCAGCCATTTTCTTACGAATTTGAACCCAATAGGACATAAACACTTTTCTAAAATCTTGATAGAATATACTATGTAACTATTGATTATCTTCAAGAGCTTTGACAATACTATTAACCCAAGGTTTAGTTTTGGCTAATCTATTGAGTATAGGAATCATTTGACTTGATTTAGTCATACCACTCAATTGTTCAATTAGAACTCCGTGAGAGACCTCAGAATCAAGGTATCTAGGCATATCTAAATCATCTAAATCTTCCCTTCCCTTAAAATCTAATTTAGGGATTTCCATGAGGATCTTCCTAGTCTATTGACTCAATGCTTGTAGGGGATCAATGAATTTGTGTTTAATCATCCATCCATCCTTTACAGGTTCTTCATCGTCATTAGTCTATTCAACTCCATCAATGTCATCTGTAAGTGATTCAGGTATATCTTCGTCTTTATTTGGTTTGATTGTTTGCAATTGACCATTCATGAATTTAATATCAACAGCTTCGTGATCTGCAAGAATCCTTGGAGTTTCTCTAATTAATAAATCAAAATTGTCAACTATTTTTTGTAGTTCCCCCATCTAATATTCTGTAAAAGTATCAGCATTTTGACTCTGTTCAATGAAGTAATCCTTTGTCTCCTCATAAATTGCACTTATACCATATTCATCAATGATTTCTTGTCTTGTAGAATTAGGTCTAAGTTGTTTTTGAATTGCATCAACAGTATTACTAAATTCCCTAGCTACTAGATTAACCCTATCAATTCGCATTTCTGGTCTGTAGAGTCGGTCTAACTCATTAGTGATTGTGATTTCTTTAATGTGTACAATTTCTTTGGCTACTTGTTCAATTGCTTTCTATTCAATATTGTTACTTACCTATTTTTGAGAATTTATGGTCTAAGACACATTTTCAACAATTGTATTGTAGTGTATTATTCTGTTTGGTATATATACGTCATTTTTTCCATAACCAGTTAATTCTATTTTATTTATATCGAATTTAGTAGCAACTATATCAAGTATATATTTTACAGCATTATTATAATATCCAAATAATTCAATATATCTAGCAGCATCTATATGATTTTGAGGTAAAATCATATTTAATTTTTTTAATTCGTCACTACTAGATTTTAATGTGCCTATAATATCATTAATTTCTTTAATCTCAATATTATAGTTATTTTTTAATGTATCTAAGACAGTTAATAATTTATTATAAGTGTAATTTCCAACAAGATCTTCTATATTACTCCTAAGTCTACTTGTTCCAAATTTTTCAACAGGAAGTTGTTCTACAAATTTAAGTATGTCCTCTTCTGAAAATTGTTTAAATTCTTCTTTTTTTATAGTATATGGATCACCTAAATATTCATATACATTATTACCATCTTGCTCAATTTTAAATACATAGCCAACTCCTTCTTTAACTTCCTCTACATTTTCTATAGGAGTTTTAGTAAGAGTGGGTTGGATTGATTCATCCACATTATTAGCAATCCCCAAATAATCCTTAAATTCTTCTTCTACAGGAAAATGTCCATCAGCAAACAGATCCATCTAAGTTCCTATTTTAGCAGCAGCTACAACAGGATCTAGTCCTGTTGCTTTTGCTAAACTAATTACATCTTTATTTTTATACGGTAAACAATTATTTCCCATTATTTATTATTTTATACAATTGAGTTCATGTTCCTTTTCTTCTTGAGTTAATGCATCAAATGACTCATTAGTAAAACCTTTTTTCACTAGAGGACCTTTTAAATTACTTTCAAGACTTGCAAAGTTAGGTATTTTTTTCGACAATTCCTAATTTTTTAGAACATTTGTTTGACTATTTTTGAAATCAGTTGATTTTTCTCCATAACTTCCCATAAGATTTGGATCTCTTTTCAGTTTGATGCCGAGAGGAGAAGAGGAAGGGGTGCTTTTAGTCTCTGATTCATTTGATTTTTCAGTAGGTACATTCTATTTATAAACCAGTGTATTTACATTCAATATAGATCCATCCTAAACTTTCCATTCGTCTTTACTAACTTTATGATTCTATTCAAAATCAGTTCCAAATTTACCATTGACTCCGTCTCTAATATAGGCTAAATCAAGTATTGGTTTTGTTACAATTTTACTTGTAATCACTTCACCATTTGAATCAGTTACTACACCGTTGTCTACAAAATAATCAGTACCACCTTTAGTTACTTTAGTTCCTTTAATTACACTTTCAGATTCAACTACTGGATTTGTTTTAGGAAGTGATTTCACTTGTAAAACTATCCCATTAGTCTATAAACTAGGTGCTACGAAGTCAATAGGAGTCCCTGATGGCGTTTTAGCCTATATATAGAACCATACTGTCTATACACCTGATTTAACCATAGAAGTCTTTAAAACATTACTATCGTATAACTCTTCATTGTATCCAGGAGTATTAATCTTAGACGCATCTACATTGAATAGAATATCATTCTTGTATAGGGATTCATAAATCTAATCCTTGATAGATTCAACATCATTTCTAGCTAAATTCTTTGGTGGGTATACTTTGTTTGGATTTTTATCTTGTTCAGTTAACCAAATTTTATCAACTCCAGTTTCTCTGTATATTCCGTCAACCCCTAATTCTTCTTTTCTAATAATTAGAGTAGATTTATCCTTGCTTAATCCAATGTGAATGGCCTATTTATTTGAACTAATGGCTGTTTTTTTATCCTTTGCCATTTTACTTTCACCTAAAAATAAGGCCTCAGATAATTCATCATAACCATCTTTAACATCTTCAGGTTGTTGAGCTTTTGCTAATGTATTAACGGCTTTATCAATCTACTGGAACATTGGGTTAGCCTATGTAGTGACATCTGCTCTATCAAATTCTTTTTTATTAAATGTCTTTACAGTCAATGGTACAGATGCATAATTTCCATCAGCCATCTTCTCATGCATATAAACCATCCCAGGTTTATTAGGAGGAGTTATTTTGTTTACTGGAACAGTTGAGTGATCAAAATAGAATGCTAATCCTGTAGAAGCAATCGAGAATACTAAATTCTTCTTATCCACGTTTTTAGTTGTGTCATTTAAATCAGTATCCTTACCTCTTTTCTATTCAACATATCCACCATTGACTTTACCAATCTTTGTGGTTTCAGTAATCTTGCCAGTCTCAGCATATTCTTTTTCAATTCTATCTCTAAGTTCTGTTAATCCAGTAAAGTCACCAGATTTCTTATACCCATGAAGACTACCAATGATTTGATTATTTGGCCCATGAGTAATAAATATAGTATCAGCATGAGATGATTTCTTTTTTCTAAATTCAGGATCAATCATAAATCCAATTGTATCTCCTTCTTTTATATTGAATTCACCTTTTTCATTAGGTTTATTTAAATAATCCCAAGTACCCTAATTAGTAAAGTGGTCATATTTAGATGCATCATGTGGAAATATATCTTTGTGAGGAATAAAATTACCTTTTTTCTTTTCATTTACATCAAATTCAGGTATTTCATTCCAATAGACTTGATGATTTTGTCCTTTTATCTTTGCTTCTAGTTGAGGAGTTGGTGTAATAGAAATCTTTAATTTATCAAGTACAGTATCTTCAAAGAGAACTTCATATTTTTGTATAATTGGACCATCTTCTGTTTTTCCAGTAATTCTTATAGTTCCAGTAATTTTACCTTGATTGTTTCTTCCACGAATTTCCAATACTACTATTTTAGTAATATCTATATCTTCAAAAGATCCCCTCCATTCTGAATCTATATCTGTTAATTCTATAGAAGGGGTTGTTGTATTAGTGTATTTAATGACTTTTACTGTATTTACTTTAGGAACTGAAATAATACCACCTTCATTAGTCTATGGAGCTACAGGAGTTAAATCTTTTCCAGGAACAGGTTCTATTAATGCAACAATTTGTGCATCATATTTAGCCATAATTTCTTTATATTCTGCACTAACATTTTCCCCATTTTGCAAACCCATTCCATCAGGGTATTTTGCTGAATAAATATTTGTCCAATCAATGGCATATGTACTACTTGAACTAGCTAATTCAACATTTTTACCAAATGTAACTTCTAATTCCTTACGTCTGGCTCTATTGATTTCATCAATTTCAGAAGTTTGTTCCATAGGAGTTTCTGTTTTATCCACTTTACCTATAGGAATTTCCTATAAATTATCTGTACTAATAGCATTTATTTTAGCATTTGCTATACTCTATTTAACTAATTTCTCAACAGCAAGAGATTCTTCGGGTGTAATCATTGCTCCACTTTTCAAAACTACATCATCAAATAAATTTTTAGTTATTTGATTTTCATCAAAAAGTTCTTCTTTACTATTAGTTTTTTTAAGGAGACGGTCAAATATCTATTGTGCCCCCTCTTTAACTGCAGGAGATTCTCGTGTTTTATTTATCTAATCTTTAACTGTAAGTGCATTTAAACTTAAATCCTTATGCTATTTAGCAAATTGATTTCCTGATACAACCATTTGATTATTGAAATCAGCAGCATCATCCTTATTAGTGAAGGTAGTATTTAAGTAGTCTTTATATTCATCATAAGTAGTAAATTTATCAACTACATTCTTTTTATCTTTGATTTCAGTATTATCAACTTTAACCTATTCCTTTTTGGATTCAGCAATTACTTTTTTCTAATCCTATTTTAATCGTTCAGGATTTTGAATGTATCCATTATATCTCTATAGGAATGAAACTCTAGCAGCAGATAATCTTTCAAGATCATTTATTTGACCAATTATATCATCACTATTTTTAAGTATATTTTCATTCTTTTTGACCTCTTCTTTAAGTCTGGCTAATTTACCCATTGCTTGAGATAAACCCCTGTTGTCTGTTTTCTAATCTAATTGAATCTCTTGATTAATTACTGCACCATGAGCATCCTATGCTTTCTAATCACGCTTAGTAAGTGTTTTATCAATCTTTCCTCTCAAGTTAGAAGCATCATCCTATAGAGCAGCTAATAGATCTCCAGGAGATTGGTTTAGTACTTCATTAATAGGTTGTTCTTCTCCATATATATCTGTATATACACCTTTGTTTAATTGTTTAACAATGGGTCTAATATTCTCTGATAAGTCTTTATGAACTTGATGAAATCTCTATTCCCAATTGTCTACTTTGCTAAGCATCCACACAAGTTCAGATAAATCATCTCCTTTAAAAGTATCACCAGACTTAACTGCTAAGTCATCAGCAATTTTTCTGTAGTTGTCAATTGACTCTTTAGTTTGAATTGCTTGATTTTTAAAGTATTCCCTTAATTCCTCATCAGTTTTATTTTGATAGGGTAATTCTTCATTCCCTTTTTTAGTTAAATCCTATCTAATTCCAGCAATATCTTCATCACTAAGATTATTCATACCATCTATATGGTCATATAAATCCTGTATCCTACCTACTTTGTCAAATAAGATAGCATCACTAATGAGTTCAGAATGCTCAGCATTTTTGAATTCAAATTCGTCTTTGGTTTCTAATGCGGACTATTTATCAGCACCAAAACTAAGTCGTCTATTATTTGCCTTGTAATATTCCTAGAATTTAGGATCTTGAAATCTTTTGTTTAATTCTTCAGCAAGCTATTGATCTTCTTTATAGTTTTCATTAAGTTCTCTTACTTCACCAATGACACCGTTCATAATGATAGGATGAGTAGCTTTACCATTTTTATCAATGCGTACTTCTCCCCCTCTCATAGGAATACCTATAGCACCCATGAGTCCACCAATGAAACCATCTTCCCAACCAGCCATTGTGCCATACTCTTGTTTAGCACCTTGACCTATTGCGTTTAACCAATCAATAGATTCTTTATTAGCATTAGGATCAATCTAATGACCCATAAAACTATTCAATTCAGCCCCATAGTATTGTTGGAGGGTATTAGATATAGTTGACTAACCCATTTCTTCATATGGACCTTCAGTTAAAGGAGTCTTAGCAATAATCCATGCTTTTTTGAGTAGTGATGGTTTAACTGCTTCAACAGATTTAATTCCATCTACTACTTTGTCTACCATATTAATATCTCTTGCAGCATTTTTAAATCCACCTGCATAACTCCTACCAAACTATACATAGTCAGATAGAGTTAATAGAGGTAAATTAGCAAGGAAATCTCTATTGCCATATTTAGTTCTCTATTCTTCAATCTTAGCTAATCCAACAGTATATTTTTCATTAACTCTGTTATCTAATTCTTCTTTACCTTCTTTTGTTAAACTTCCGTCTAAATCAAAATAACTAGGATTTTCTTTTTCTAATTTATCATGTTCTTCTTTTACAATGGAGGGTAAGGCTTCTTGTAACTATCCTTGTAATCTTTCAGCAAATTGAGTTGAATTATTAACTGCTTCAAGTCTAGCTTCTCCAAGAGCACCTGCAGTAGCCCCAATTATTTTTAACTATTGACCACCAGTCCTTAATTTCTTAGCAGCATATAGAGCATCCTATGCAATGGCTTTACCATCTATAGTAGCGTCTCCAGTAGCAACCATCTTTAATTTCTCAATTAAATTCTCTGCCTTTTTACCATCATTAGCAATTACTGAATAACCTTCATATAATTTCCTAGCTTCCCCCAGTTTCATAAGACCTTCTGCAGCACCAGCTACTACTTTACCACTTAATGCAGCACCAACCATGAATCCAGTGTTCTTCAAGAGTACATCTCCAATGAAATTAGCAGTAAATATATTCTTATACCAATTACCTTCTTGATTATTCTTATTTTCTTCATTAGAATAATAATTGGGCAACCACTTTTCTAAATTATTGTTCCATTTATTAAAACCCTATGTAATTGGATTATCCCAACCATTAGTTATAGGATTGTCTAATATACCTTTCCAATTATTTGAATCTCCTGTTTCTGATACACCCTTAATTAATCCTGCAATAGTTCCTGCAAATGTGTCTGCAAAGGTTGTAGCAGCAAGTGAGGTGCCTTTAATGGCACCCGCACCTATTTTATCATACCAAGGTTGAATTTCTGATCTTAATTGATTTACTCCTTCTTCTTCTACTCTACTTAATTTGGTAATTCCAGAATCATATCTAGATGTGTCTTCAAAATAATTACCATAATTTCCTTTTGTAGGAATACCCATAGTAGAGTTTCTACTATGGATTTTTAATTGCTAAGGACTTGGTAAATTAAGTAAATCATTATTATCTGTGGTCATATTATTGACCTATTCCATTGCACCAAGTTTTAGACCTTTTAATTTATCTTGTCCCATATTTTTAATAATCTTCGTTTACATCTGTATTTACAGTATCATCTTTTCTACTATAAGTACTAGACTCAGTATTTTCTCCTAAACCAATATTTGTTGCATTTTGTAATGATTCAATTGCTAAACCATTCATATCTCTATTTCTCAATTGTCCAGAACCATTTGCTTCATCGGACAAACTACTCTTATAGAATTTTGGTACATTACTAGAGAAATCATAGACAACTTTTACATAATCAATGTTACCTTGTTTATCTACAGTTTTAAATATACCTCCTACAGAATTTTCATTAATCTAATCCTTTAAATATGGTGCCAATCCTTTAATATCATTCTACTATAAAGCCTGTGTCAAACTTTCTCTAGACACATCTTGAGGTTTTGAAATATTATGTCTATTATATGTTGCTAAGTAATTGGATATCTTTGTAATATGTTTATCCATATTTTTAAATGGAGTTATACCATCCATTGAATATTTATTACCCTACGAATCTGTTAATTTAAACCCTCTATTTCTATCTACACTAATCACTTTTATAGGATTCTTATTTGACGGATCACTACTAAATAATTGTGACATTTCTTTGTTAGAGATTGATTCTTTTTCTCCTTTATCATTATATTTATAAATAGATTGTCCACCTGAAACAGTTGCCATATTTTCAATGTTTTTCAATACAGCATTCTATTTATCTCCTTTAAGGATTAAAGGAATTTCTATATTACTTTGTTCAGATTGATTCTTTTCTAATTGTGCACCCAACTTTACATTATTTTCATAACCTAATCCTAAATAAGAATATTTATCATGAAATTTATTCATTTTATCTAATTCTTGAGTACGTTCTTTTATAAGATTTGCTCTCTGTGTTTGTAAATCACCAATCACTTCAGGTCCTCGAATGATAGGAATTGCTCCAGCAATTTTAGATTGTTTTGGTGGTTCAGATATATTTTTATCTAAATCTGCAATCTTTTTATTAATGTCTATAATTTTACTATTTACAATACTGGCTATACCATTTTCTGTTTTAGTAACTTTGAATCCATTAAAAATATCATTACCTTTAAGGGACTCTTTATTTTGTGTAGCCCCTGTTTCTAATCCAGTATAATTTCCTGATAAAACAGGACCATTTGGATTTTTCAATGCATCTATTCTAGCCTATTGATACTATAATTGTTTTGCTCTAATAGGATCTATATAATTTTGATTTTGATGTATTTCATCTTTACTTTCCCCTACACCCGCATATAATCCTTGAATTACGTCACTTCTCAATTGATTCTTATCCACATTACTCCATTTATTAGAACCGGATGATTCTATGGCTTGATTAATCAATGCTTCTACTCTATGAGTTGATTTACCATTTGCTGCATCCGTTAATTCTTTTTGGGTTAATCCCATAGAAGTCTTACGTTCAATCAATTGACCTCCTGCAGTAGTTTCCCACTTAGATTGGCCGTTCTCTTGTTTAGCAAGAGTCTAAGCCATTTTAGCTGCATTAGCAATACGACTTGCCTATGTTTCATATTGAGGAGTAACATTTGGATTCTTCATAATTTCATCTAAAGATATCTACTATAAATCAGGTCTATCTGAATATAATACCGAACCAGACATCATTGCCTATTGTCTTAACTTTGTATCCTAATCAATTAATTGTTTTCTCTAAGCATAAGCCTATTCAATAGGAACAATCTCTTTACCATATCTTTGTTTAAGCTATGATAACTATTGTCTATTAGTTGCATTTAATCCCTCTTTAGCCAATTGGTTAGCTTGTGCATTTATATCATTAGCATACTTTTCATATGCTGCATGAGTCAATGGATCAGTATTGTTATTAGTTAATCCTTCCCAAATACTAGATTTGGTTGCTAAATCCTCTAAACCCATTTCCTATTCCTTATAAGCCTATCCATACATTTGATAGGGTCTTATCATTTCTTCAAAGGAGTATGGTTTAAATTTAGCACCTATTGTTAGATAGTTTCCCATATTATTTCTTCTTAGTATTTAGTTTTCCACCATATGCTTTAACTGTTCCAAAGAGACCTTTTTCAATCATCCAGTTAATAATAGCCTTCTGATCCTTTTCTTTACCAATGTCTCCTAGACCTTCTACAAAGGTGTTTAAGTTATTCATTTTAGCTCCTCTAGATTCTTGTCTAGCATAAGCTTTCATTTGTGCTTTAGTCATAATTGAATTCTCTTTCATGCGAGTATTAATTCCCTATTCCCAATTACTCTATTGAGCATTGAATTGATTAGTACCTCTATTGAAATCAGCTACTTGCATTCTCTATGCTTGATTAGATTCAGCAGCCTATCTACCCAATTGACCCAGACCTTGATTATATGAAGCATCTGCTCCTAAGAGTCCTGCCATATAAGTAGCTCTATTACCACCTGATACATTTCTTAATCCCGCTCTTGTAGAAGCTGAATTAGCAGCTAATTGATTTGTTAAATAGTTGGTATCCAATGGTTTATAATTTACGTAATCGCCAAGTTTAGAACCTTTAACTCCTAACTAATCTAACCCCTATAAATCTTGTACAGCAGAATAGTCTGGTGTATTAGTTACTCCTAGAGCATCAGTTAGACTAGCTAATCCTGAAGCAGCAATTGGAGCATACCTCAATAGGTTATTTTGGTTTGGGCCATTTCCTCCTGGAGTCTATTGAACATTCTATTGAGTGCCTTGATTTATTAAGGGAAAATCTCCTTTATTTGCAGTTGCATATGTTCCAGAAGTAAATACATTGTTTGGATCAAATCCCATTGGTTTAGTTTGAAATTGATTCCTATCATTAAAAGGTAGAGTAGTTCCTGGATTAGTAATCTATAAATTCATTAAATTCTAATTGATTAATCCTCTGCCCAAAGTACCACCTGGCCAGAATGAATTACCTTCTTTAACTCCTTGAGCCTATTTAAGCATTTCTTGGGCCTATTGTAATTTGGTCATACCCTTATCTAATCCATTCTTACTAATTGGATCATTAGGTCTCTCTGAGGACTCCTTAGACTCCTTCTTAGCCATATCTGCAAATGATGTCTTATCATCATATTTGAGTCTATTGCTAAAGATATAGTCCTTGAATTTGAATTCACCTTCTTCTACTAGATTAGGTTTACCATCTTGCGCCATACCCATTAGTACACCTCCATTAGGATTCTATTCATGTGTTCCTCCAGCATTTATTTCCATACCCCCATTACCAAATTCACCACCATGAGTGGCCTAGTTGGGTAGGTCTGCGTATAAGTTACCACCTTGGTCAAATAAATAACCACCATTAGCAGCGTAATTAGCAAACTAATTTATATTATTCATACTTTGAATACCCTCAATGTTAGCTTTAAAGTTACCCATTTGTTGACTTTTTAATAGTTGTTCCTATTGTTGTTTTTTACTATTTCCTATCATAGAAGTAATTCCGCCAGATAAACCCCCAATTAGACCCCCAGCAATAACTCCAGGAAGACCAAATGCCATTCCAGCACTAGCCCCTGAAGCCAAACCACTCAAAGCCTATCCACCTACATTAGCTTGCTAAAACTAAACAGGTTTATAATTCTACATCTAACTCATTAACTACTCATTAGTTGAGGCAGTAAACTTACTATTCTATGCTGTTGGCACATTAAGATTATTAATTCCTTGCCCTAATAGACCAGAGACTCCCCCAACTATTCCTCCAACAGCCCCCCCCTTTTGAGAGGGGTTCATTGCTGCCCAAGTGCCGCCTAAATCAAAAACATGTGCTTTTGATTTGTTTATATGTTTTCTTTTTGTTGTCATAATAAATTAATTATATACAAAGATAAAATAAAATTTTTAATTATACAAGTAATTATTGAAATTAGTAACAATGTGTAATTAAAATATTTATACATTGTAATATACATTTATATCATGTAGAGTAGTTTCTAAGTTATTAACACCCGCAGACCATAACTATAAATATGCCCAATTACCTCTAAGTCTATCTAAACCAGCATGATATGAAGGATTTGGTAATCCACCAGAATTCTAATAAGGAGATGTCACACTATCATAATTAATAGATGTTACTCTAGGAATTGGGATTCTCCATGCTCTAAATTTAGATTTTAATGTAGAAGGTCTACCATTATCATTAATTAAATCTGAATCACCTATCTAATATTCATTCCAAACATTTAATTTATTAAAATTTACAATCCTTTGTAAGGTTCTAGTTCCATCTATAGGAGTATTATCCCAACTATCAGCTCTAAATTCAAGTGTATTAAATACTTTGTTTAGAGTAGGATTTTGATTACTAATTATAGTTGTATAGAATGGTTTAGATGCTCCATAGAAACGATTATATACACCCGCATTATGTTTCCACAATTGAATATAAGTTGCCCCTTTTCTAATTGAAAACAGACCATCCCACATATTTACAATGTAAGGAGTTTTTTCATAGTTAAAGAATGAAGTGAACTATCCAATTAATTCAGAAAAACATAGTGCTGTTTTTTCACCAACAAAATATACATCTTTGTTTATAGAATCATAGTGCCCTGTAAAGTTTTGATAATCTATAGGATTCCAAGGAAGCAATCCTGTAAAATTAGTTTTACTCCAAGATCTGAATCCAAGTTTATCAGATAAGTTAGTTACCTAATCACTTATAAGATTAATTGATTTGTTGATATCATCAATAAAATACAATCCATTGGGAGTTTCAACAATACTATATTTATTAGTAGTTCCTATATTAGATGTAATATATCTTATACCATCTACACTACCACTATTTGCAAATTCAATTGGAAAACCATCAGACGCATTTACCTATACTCTACTGTTATATAATATTTTAAACAACCCTTTATTCTAGAATCCTACTAACTCATTGTTAAAGGCTCTCAGTGCAGTTATAGGACCATACTTACCATTAGCATCATACGTATTAATCATATCAATGTTAGTCCAACTATCAGTCAATTCACCTGCAATTTTTTTAGGGGTCCATGTAAATGTATTGGAAAACTTATTCAATGACATTAAGTCATAATCCAATGCATGATATAAATAATAATTATCTTTCTAATCATATATAGGATTTAATAGATTAAAATTATTTGGTGTCATTGCTAAATTATTAGAACTATTTCTATTGTTATCATATCTACCGTCTAAATTAATCTTAGTTTCACATAATACCGATACAATTTCAGTCATAGTCTAAAAATCATCTATTGAACTAGGATATACTCTTAAACAATCGTATCTTTGAACAAAAGTATCACCATTTGTAAAAGGTATTTGTGATAAATTTAAATCATTAATATCCATAGTCTCTCCTGCAATATACCAATCATTATTTGTGTATGCTGATTTATTTGATCCTCCAAATATTGTAGAGGTATTTATATCTCTATAAAGTTCAGCTAACCATACCCCTCCATACGGAGTATCAATTCCTCTAGTATAAACATAAATAGAATCCTATTCAACAGTCATACTTAAATCATCGTTCCAAAAAGGTTTACCTCCTATAGCATTAGTAGAAGTATTAAACCCATTTAATCTAGGAGCAACTATCTAAGTACCCGCATCTTTCCAATTAAAAGCAATAACAGCATGACTATTAGTTTTATATTTTATATTTACACTACTAGTAATTGCTGTATTATTAATTGAAGATGATACACCTTCATAATTAGCATTAGATATATCCCAAGTACTACCACAATCCACCCCCATTATAAGATAACTTGAATCGGGGGTTACTATTTTATCTATAGTTCCTTTATATATTAAATCACTTTCATAATAATTATCTATATTAGTAATTTTATGAATAGTATCCTCACTATCAGTTATAATTGATACGGGAGCTATTCCATAAGCAGGAGTCCAAGGAGTTGTTAAATAAGTATTGAATCCTGAATATCTAACATTAGACATATTCTTTCTGGATAATAATGCATGAGTGCCATCATCATCAATTAAAGATCTCTCACTATGCCAAGGATATACTTTAAAATTGAAGAATACACCTCTACCACTACCAGCAACAGCACGTGCCTGATCGTACCATAAATGAGCCGCAATCATAGCATTAATACCTGAAGTACCTGAATAGTTTTTAACTCCTATTTCTTGGGGTTTTATAAATCCCCCACCTGTGTGAAATGGCCCTGTACTAGTAGTTAAATCTACATCTGCTTCAAAACCTGTTAAATGTGATAATCCTATAATCTATAGATTTAATTCTGTATTATTAAGTGCCTAAATACCTGCATCAAATTCTAACTCAGGTGAATTAAAAGTTAATACTGACTAATCTACAAAGAACTACCCACCAAAGTAATTTTTAAAAGCTGAACCATTTTCAATATTAAAATCTAATGGGTTTATAAATGGAGATAAAGGTGTTCTATCTGCAGATTGTACTTCCCCATTAGCTTTATCATAACGGGGTAGAGGTTTATTATGTCTAAATTCTGCGGTATTACCTGTTAGATAAGTAGTGTATTGACTACTATCAATAGATGTATTAACACTCATTGGTCTTAAAAACCAAGAGTTTATATTAGAAGGACTATTATTGTATCTATCATCCACATTAAATAGTGTAGGATTTAAAAATCCTTGAGCAATAACTCTTCGTTCATATATTTTAGGATACACTACTACACCCCTTACTTTCTTATAACCTTTAGATACTAAGTCAGCAGATATTCCTGCATTTACCCACTCTGTAGTTAGTATATCCATAGTAGCCATTACACCGCTAACAGTTACCTATTGAATAGGATACCCATCATAGGCAATACCAAAAGTAGGAGTAGTGGTGGGGTATAAAGTATTCTATATATCTTTTACAAATAAAACTTCAGACCATTGTCCAGATTCATGTTGAAATTGCACACCAAATCTATAATATTCACCCCCCTTAAAAGAAGTACTAGCTCTCTACCCATCTATAAGAGTATGAGGAATATAAGGATAACTTACATCTTTACCTACCTCTGTATACAGTTCTTTAGGGGTAAAGTGAATAACTCCTGTTTTAACTCTATCTTCTAAAGTAGTTCCCCAATAAGTATTCTCTCCAATAACAGGAACAGATAATTCAACATTACCTAAAAATAAAACATTATCTTTCTAAGTAATTGTTTGAGCAATTACTTTATTTCCACCTTTGTATAATAAACTAGTTGATGTCTATGACTCTCCTGTAGTATTAGTATCTATTAAAGTTACAACACTATTAGAGGTAGTTATATCTCTAACTTTCTTAACAACGGGAGTAGAATCTATACTAGTTCTAATAATACTATATATACGAATGTAATTAAAATTAGTCTAAGAATTTGTAATCTCAATATTAAAACTATTATTAGAAGTATCTTCTGCTGAACCACCTCTGTTTTCTTTAGAAGTGTAATATAAAGAAGAAATAAAGAAAGGGGCAGTTTCTACTCCATTCCTATTGAAATATGTAAATACATACTAAACCGTACCTATAGGAAAAACTCCCGTACTATTAGTATTCTTAGTAATAGTTACCCCTTCATCTAAAGACATGCTTTGTATAAAATCAAAAGAATCCTTAGTATAGGTAGGAGAAACTGCGGTTATATTTATAAATCTAGGTTGATTTTTACCATCTGTCCAATACACCTTTTGTATATCCTCGTTCTCATAAAAAGGAATTGTTTCTATAGGATGTGTCACATCAAAATCTAAATCTCCCTAAAATAACTAAGTTACAAGAAGAGTATTTAGTGTGGAAGTATTAGTTATACTGTATATAGTATCATAACCTGCATCAGAACCATCTGTGACATTCATTGTGGTAAATAGTACTAAAGTATCATTCATCACACAATAACCTATAGGATAGCCTGGAATACTTGCTACACCAGTTGTTGTCATCAACTAAGTGCCCTTCTCATTAGTTAGACTTAAAAAAGTATTACTATCTTTAGCAGTAATACGCATATTCATATTTTCAAAGGCAAATCTAGAATCAAATGCTGATTCAGAAGTATCCCTCTACATTCCTATTGTTTTATAATTTGCTACCTGTATTGCCATAATTAAATTCTTTTACCTAAGTCTCTAAACCCTCGTTGATACTCTCTCTTTCGTATAAGTAGAGAAGAATACATATTGTAGAATGATTCGGCTGTATCTAAATTAAGTCGATTGAATTCTGCTTGGCAATCTCCTGCAGCAAAGGCATATTCCTATTGAGTATTCTACAATACTCCTGGACTTATTTTACCCAAATCAAATAAAATAGTAAACCAACTCTTTTTTACAAATAATTCTAATGCTCTACTAAAACTTGAATTATCGGGTAAAAGTGGATAGCCTTCTTCATCTGTAGAAATTGCTCTATAAGATAGTTCTATAGTTCCTTCTTTTACAGTTGTATATAAAAATGTTCCTTGAATCTTATAAGTCAAATCAGTAACTTCTTCAAGTTGTTCACTCATATGAAAACTATCGGTAGAGAGTCTAAACATAAACATACCTTCTTCATTAATAAATCTTAATTGATTCATTTCATAGAAATCATCTGGTAAACTTGCTCTATAGTCTACAAGAGTTACTGTTGCAACCTTTTCTTCAAACATAGAAGGAGTTCCCATTAATCGCATGAAGTTAACAGTCATATCTATAACCTACTCTAATGTAATGTCTTGTAATAAAGGATGCTACATTATGCGATCCATTATTGTTTTTATTGATGTTTGTTGATTAGCCATAATTAGGTTTACGTGTTAAGAAAGCACTCATAGTTCCTTCTTGTTGTTTTTTATATATTTGTTTTGATAATGGTCTTACTATGTTGAATCTATAATAAGTCTAATTCTAAAATCGAGCACTTCGTTTACTTAAAAAAGCTTTAAATCCAATTTTACCTTCATGTCGAACTAAGATTTTATCTCTTGCAGCTTCCTCATCTTCATGCCATAATTCTATAGTTTTATCCCAGTCAATAGAATATCCTATTTTAAGTTTACCCTCTTTATTAAATCTAGCCCCTCCTTCAAATTGACCTACTAATAATTCACCCATTCTATAAGGAAGTTTAACTACTTCACCCATTACTAAATATTCACCAAGTAATTTATTTACTCCACGAATAATCTTATAGTATTCAGATGAATCTAAGGGTTTCTATTTTTTAGCATGAAGTAGTTTCATATAAAATCTATAGGCCTACTGTACTCCGTATGAATTGGTAATTTTAGCTTTTCTAGGACCTGTAACTTTTTTAATATTATTTTTAAATTCCTTTAAGGATTCCATTACCTTTTAGTTTGCATATTAGAAGTATCGTCAGATGCATTGTTTTCATCATCTTTAGGTGTGTATTTAACACCAAGAATTTCTTTCATAACTAATTCTACTAAAGGAGAAATTAATGCTTCTTCTATAGGAAATGTTTTATCCATTATATCTGTAGTAGCATCTTGCTATATAGCAGCTTGAATACAATCCTAAAAAATAGCAGTTATATTAGCAGTTGTTAAAGTAAGTACTGTTGATGTAGCAGATGTAAAATACATATAAGAATCTGGATGTATAGAACAATAAACTATCTACTTTAAGAATCTATTATTTCCAACATATCTCATTCTATCTCTAGTAACTAAAGCAATATCTCCTTTATAATAGTCAGTTGAATATACTCTAGGATTACCTATTTGCATGAGATAAGGAATTGTCACACTACTTTTTAAATAAGTACTATCAGACACAGTTTCACTTGCTAATGTTAAACCTATAGTCTAATAATTAGACTCAGGCATTTGTTTCTTTATATCACTATATCTCTATTTAAGTAAGAATGATCTATACTTATTTAAGAGAAATAGAATATGATCTTCTGTATAGTAACTATCATCAGAAGTCAATTTAAGCTCTTCCAGAGCTAAGTACACAATTTCTTTAAATGTGCTCATATGTATTACAAATTAGTTTAAATGACAAATTCCTGCAAGATATGAATAAAATTTCATATATGCAAGAACATTAATGTTTTATTTAGTATTTATTAGTATTATTATTATAGGTCAACTAATTAAACAATTAAGGGGACCTTTTGAGTCCCCTTATTTATTATCAAGCTTCTGTACCGAGATCAGCAATTGTCAATCCAGTAGCAGTTTCTAGAACAGCTATAATACTGTTTGTCAATACATTACTAACAGAGTTAGTTGCACCTACTTTAGGAATTACCAAAGTAATATCCTTTTCAGATTTTTGAACCCCTTCTCCACTTCCTGCATAGAAGTAATGAATGTCAATATAATTATAAGCTACTGTTGGATCAACCAAGTAAGTAGTTCTAATAACATTAGGCCAACCAATCATACGATATTGATCTCCTTTTTCACCGGCAGCAAAGTATTCCAAATCAGCAGTTTTCTTACCGTTAAGAATATAAGTTGTTGGAGAAAGAGTAGTTACAATACCCCAAATTACTTCATCTCCAGTAACTACAATAGTTGTAGGTTGTAGTGTAAAGTTTACAGGAACTTGTTCGAATGTACCAAGAATCCATTCTTGAGCAACGGCTTCAACAGTAATACCAGTACTTGTACCACCAATCAACGTAACAGGAGTAGTTTCAGCAACAACCGCCGTAGCATCAGTACCAGTTACAACAACTAGTGCATTAGCAGCAGCATTAGCAACAACAGCAGCTTTCAAATCTGCAATAGTCTTAGCAGCAGTCGTCAAACTAACAGAGATTGCATTACCTGTAACAGTAACAGCAGTAACCCCTGCAGAAACAGAAGCAACAGCAAAAGTAATAGCATTACCATCTGCACCAATGTTTTTAGCAGTAACAGTTACTCCAGTATTTGTTGTCATTGCAACGGCAGCTTTAGCACCAGTCAATGTAAATGTCAATAGAGGAGATAGTTCACGGGAGAAATTCTTAGTTAGAGAAGTAATCATCGTCTTGTAAAAAGTATTGGCAGTCATCCCTGTAATAGCATGTACAGCACCATACTTGAAGTATTGATCTTCTTCAGATAAACCAATGAAGTTTCTAAATGCAATTCTCAAGATATAATCTTGTCCTGCAACAGGAGCACCACTATTAACAGCAGAATCCAAAGAAATGTTATACTTAGGTAATCCATTTTTAAGAGCATCAGCATCTGTAACTTTCACAGATAAAATGTTTGCAGTTGGGATTAAATCACTGCGAGTTTGTCCACCCGGACTCATGTATTTAAAATACGTGTTAGTCTTGGCTGTGTCATACTTTACTGCGATATCACCTGCAGTATCAGTTGATGTGACATCAGATTGTAACACTTTCGCAACATAAAGTTGACGAACTTGGTTTGAGCTAAATGTAGCCATTTTTTATAAATATTTAGTTAAACAATAAAAAATTATTTTGTTGCTGTCTACAATTTGCTCTTCCAAGCTAAATCTACAGCTCTTTTTAAAATTTCCCTATGTAATATAGGATTCATTGTACATTCTGTAATTATTGCAACACCGTTAATAAATATTTCTGTTGGAAGGGTTGTTACAATAATAGGTGTTGGTCTTTCTAAGTAACGTGTTGTATAGGATTCAATTCCATATTTAGAAATCAATTCTACTGTAACTAAGTCTATATCCAATCTTAATACTCTTCTACTGTTTGCTCCTTTATAAGGACTATTTGCTATCTTAAAATATTCATCTTGTTTAACAGGAACCACAGAAGCGGTTTTACCATTAACCCAAGAAGGAGTATTTGTAGTATCAAATTTTACAGATTCATATGTTGTAAAAAGAGTTTCATCTGGAATAGTATAGAATACTGAAGTAGTAGATAGACCCATTTTTCCAGTAGTCTTAGTAGCTATAACAATAGTTTTAATAAAATTAGCTAAATACTTTCTAGCTTCTTCTGTATCTTCAAAAGATCCAGATTCTATATTATATCCATTATATAATGCTCTAACTAAATCCTCTTGAGCCTATGTTAGAAATACAGACTTTTCGTATTCATTAAATTCAATACTAGAACTTGAATCTTTACTTTTAAATTCATTAGAGTTTTTATAACTGTCTAGTAACAAATCGAACTCATTAGAAAACTCTTGTGTTGTCATAATTTATTATTTTTGGTCTTTACTAATAGCTCCAAATCTTGAAAAAGCAAGTTCAACGGCTTTATTCAAAATATCTATATGTATGATAGGATTCAATTCACATTCTGTTGTAGTTGTAATTCCATCAATTGATAAACCCGTACTATAAGAGCCTTGTGCCAGATCTGTTAAAACAATAGGTCTTGGTCTTTTTACATATCTGATAATATAATCATTTATGGTAACTCCTATTACTGGAATCAATTCTGAATATAAATCTATTCCAGATACATTCTAAAACAATCGCCAACACTATTTTTTCAACGGTTGACCAAATGGTTTAGACATCATTCTGTCATATTCTTTATAATTTATAGGAACAATAACATAGGTTTTCTTAGTAGTTGTACCACTTATAATTTTTTCATTTAACATGAATAAAATATTAGTTGGCATTAAATATAAACTACTTCTATCATCATATCTTGTTGCAAAGGAGTCCAATTTAACCGCTGTAGGTACAAGAACACTACCCGCATTGTCTTCCATTCCAATCATTTTAACATCGTAGATATTGGCTGCAATAAATGCATCCTGCCACAACTATTCTGATAATATCTCACCGACAGGAACATTAATTGTAATTAAATTATTTACTAATGTAACATAGGGTCCACCATTTGGACCATTATTTACTATAAAAGTATATAATGGGTTGGAAGAACTTAGGATAAAACCACTTATAGTACCTTTAATAAGAGGTTTATCAATAGTAATTAGTTCAGAAAAATCTATCTATCTACGTTCACTATCATCCATACCCTATCCTTGAGGATTAAGATTTCTATCAAAATAGGATTTTACAACAATATCTTGAGCCTAAGTAAGTAAAATTGATTTTTCATATTCGTCTAATTCTAAAGAGTAAGGGCTATTGGTATTACCAAAACTCTTAATATCTCTATAACTATTTATTAGAGTATCAAATGAGTTTGAAAATTCTTGAGTTGTCATTATTCACCACGTTGATTAAGTTGGACAATTGTGTTTAGTTCTCCTGTATAAGCGGCTTTAGCTAACTCTACAGCTCTATCCAAAACTTCTCTATGAAGGATTGGATTCAATTCACATTCTGTGACAACACTTATACCGTCAATTGTTAACCCTGTATAAATACTAGTTAATGCAACTAAAATAATGGGTACAGGTCTCCTAATAAATCTAACACTATATGAAGGTGTTGTAACAGCTCCACTATGAGGAATGATTTCTACATTAGGTATACCTGCTGTTGTCCCGTCTTTAATGAGCCTCCACACTTGATATTTCAAAGGATCTTTAAATGGTTTTGACATTAATCTATCATACTCCTAAAAATCAATTGGAACAACTCTATAATGTATAGCATTATTCACAAATGATTCATTAAGAATTAAAAGTACATTAGGAGGTAATGCAAAAATCTATCCACGTAGATCAAATGCTCCTGTTGTTGAAACAGTACTGACTGTTGCATTTGCTATTAGTTCAGAGAAATCAATCTGTCGTTTAGGTGAATTATCAAATCCTTCTTTATATTTATTGCCATTAGGATTAAAATGATTAAATATGATTTCATTCTATGCCTTAGTTAAGAATACAGATTTTTCATATTCATTTAATCCAGGAGCGGCGTTGCTCATTATGTTGTTATAGAGTACGTCGAATTCGTTAGAAAATTCCCCGGTTGTCATATTATTGTTTTAATTTAGCCTCAAGTAAGAATTTAATATCTTGTCTCTTGGGATTATTTAAAAATTTAGCTGCAATATTAATTGTGGGTTCTTCGTTATTTTCACACAAAGGAGTATTATCACTTCGTAGATACAAGAAGTTACCTCTATTAGCAATTAAACCAGCTTCAATACTTTTTTTAATTAAAACTTTTGTATTAAGTAAAGGATCAGTAATAATCTTTAAGAACATCTTACTATCTGTTTGAATCAAATTGTTTATCTTCGTATGCAACGAATCTAATTTTTCATTTACAGATAAAGGTCTATTAGACATTGTTTCTACAATTACTCTCAATACATCAGCTTCTGTTTCAATTCTACCAAACTCTTTATAGCACTTCATTGTAGTACTCATATTATCTTTGGCAGTTTTATTTTCTTCCCCTTCTATAATTATTACAAATTGATAGGTTGCTTTAGGTGCATCTTGTAATGCATATAAGGAAGGTGCAATCATATCTTTGTTTGATAAAAGTACTTTGTAACGAATATAATCATCTGGGTCCATTAGATTAAATAGGTTATCCTACTTAGTAAGACGTACCATAAAATTATCCCAGTAATTATCTACTTTCTTATAAATACTTAAAGCATTATATTCAAGACCCATGATTTGTTCTAGATAAGTTTTCTCATCATCTGTTAGTACATTTACATACATTCCAGAGGATAATCTAGGTATTGTAAAATACCTCACTGCACTCTCAGCCATGCCCCCAGATAGAATATGTTTAGGATTTGGTCCTACCATACCACCTTCTTTAGGAATGTGTCTTACAATGACTCTTTCGTTCCTTAAACAATTCAACAAGACATCTTGTTCTACAACTGGTGTAGACTTCTTATACGTTTCTTTCACTTTAATAGGTTCTTCACTTTGAACCATTTGCAAGGGTAATTCCATAGCAACTTCATCTATGCTGAAATTCTATTCCTCATATCCTACTTTTTCTTCCATTTTTTCTTTTGCCATTTCTCCTAAAATTTTAAAAAATAAGGGGAAGGAAGTAACTCCCTCCCCTTTGGTTAATTATCAAGCCTGCAATATAGCAGGAATCAAAGACATTGTTCGTGTCGGATCAAGTACGCAAAGACCCAACGTTGCCATTCTGTGTATTACAGCAGAATCTTCATCAAAGGACATATAAGGATTACCCTTTTGACCTGTGAAAGGATTACGTAAACCCCATTGATATCCACGATATTCAGTGTCACCTTTAATTTTACATTTAAAGATGTTAGGTTGATCCATAGTACCGATATACATGATATCATAACGATAGGACATAGCCACACCACCTTGTGGATGCAAGATTTTATTACGAACTGGATCGTCATAGAAGGAGTCAACATCCAACTTAACACGAACTCCATTAGGAGCTTTATACTCAACGAACTGGAATCCAGCGGATAGAGCATTAGAGTGAAGTTTAGATTGAACTTTTTCAATAACACCGATTGAACTATTGTCTAGCATGAACTGAGTCCAACCAGAGATAACATTCAATACAGCTTTGTGGAATGCAATAGCACCCCGTTCACCAGTTTTAATTACAAAGTAACGATCACCAAAATCAAGTTTAGCAGCAGACAATTCATACAAAGCATCTTCTAGCAATTTCAAACTAAATGTGTTGTAATACATAGTATTAGCAACTTCCATTTGTTCAAACAAACCAGCACCAGTTTTGATTACATTACCTGATTTACCAAAGTTCATATATTCACCATTGGAATTTCTGTTAGAAGTACCAAAGGCAAGTACATTGTTTTTGTATTCAGAGAACTATTGTTCTACTTCCCAATCTACATTGTGCATCCACATCGTAGCAATATCCTTAGACAAACCACCACTGTCTGTGGGTTTTGTGATTGGAATACCTACTGCGAGTTTCTTGTTAAGCATGTTACCACCAACCTTGTGTTGAATACGAATCTGAGACCACTCATTACGCATAGAGACCGGAGAAGTAAACCTAACATCACCAACTTTTCTAGAGAATTCTTTTTCTACAGGAGCAAAGTCAATAGAGAAACGTTCACCCGAAAGTAATCGTTCTGCTGGACAACCTGTAGTATTACCACCCATAAGTTCAACCTTATAAACAGCATTTGTACCTTCCATACGTGCATCACCAAGGATACGGAATGGATAGATCTGATTCAAGTGACCTACGATTACTTCACCATCGGCAAACCAATCTTCTGGGAATACTAGATAGAACGGAGCAGTACCTACTCCTGAATTGCTTGAAGCTGATGTAACAACTACACCATTTTCATCTCGTGCTTCTACAAGAGGAATATTCCTACGAGAGGAACCAATTACATCCCAATAGTATTCACTATCATCCTCAAATTCCCTTGTAGGAAATTGATTCAGGAACGTGTCCAGACTCTTACCTCTGTAATAAGCTAACAACTATACCATGAGGTTAGTTGCTTTTTGGGGAGCCAGTTGAAAAATAGAACCTAAGTGATTGTCTTTTGTCAAACCTTTCCAATGCTGGAATCCTACCATTTGGTATTTACCCAATTTAC